>OGCN01003280.1_pt1 | contig 15834 bp, 14 predicted proteins | sample 1570181 | NCBI WGS metagenome assembly OGCN01 (sample SAMEA4370584, study PRJEB24528) | human gut metagenome | reverse complement strand
TAAGGCAAAGGTCTGCAACACCTCTATCACCAGTTCGAATCTGGTTGTCGCCTCTAGTAACCTCAGAAATCAAAAGTTTCTGAGGTTTTTTATGTTCTAACTAAATAGAAGTGTAAAAAAACCGTAAATATTGAAATAAATAACTTTATTGTTAATTATTTATTTGGTATTATTATTATAAAAATAGGAATTAATAAGACCAAAGATGTGAGGATAAACATATGAGAAAAAAGACATCGCAGTTAAAAAATTATATTGTGGCAACTGGTGTTTTCATTATTGCGGTGGTAATTGGCATTTTAGTATTTTTTGCCGGAGTACAGCATTCTGTGGAGAAAAATTCACAGAGAACAATGATGAATAATGTAAAACGTCAGAGTGAACATTTGCGCTCTATTTTAGCAATTCATTATCAGTATTTGAATGGGTTGGCAAAAGAAATGGGGCAGGATGAGGAGCTGATTACTCAGGAGCATTTGGATAAGTTGATCAATATTTATGAATCAACAGATCTGGAGCGGACGGCATTGATTGAACCGGATGGAACGGCATATTATGACAATGGTGTTGTAAAAAATGTTTCTCACAGACGGTATTTCAAAGAAGCAATTAATGGACAGCAGACCTTAAGTGATCCGCTGGAGAGTAGTGTTGATCAGGAAACAAGAGTGGTTCTTGGGGTGCCGGTATATGATAAAAATCAGCAGATAATCGGTATTTTAGGCGGTTCTTACAATGTAACAATGTTAAGTCATATGCTGTTTGATGATCTGTTTGATGGTGAAGGCGATACATTGATCGTTAATCATACGGGAAAAATTATTACCTATGAAGATGGAAATGGTAATAAAAAACAGATTGAATATGGTGATAATTTATTTACATATTACACAGAGAAAAATAAAAATCAGGAAGATACACTGGCACAGGTGCAGGATGATTTTATTGCAAGTGAATCTGGTTTTATTCGCTTAGGTTTGGATAATACAAGTGCACAGGACTACTATATGACTTATATGCCAATCGGAATGAATGACTGGATGCTTTGTTATATTGTTCCGGTCAAAGCAGCGCAGAAATCCTATGCTTTTATTCAGGAATATGAAATGATCTTCATGTTGGTATTTTGCGTGTTAGTAGGTATTTTAGTTATTTATATTGCACGTAAAAATAATCGGGAAAAGGTAAAATTACTGGCAGTAGCACAGCGTGATGCTCTGACGGGATTGTATAACAAAGACTACACACAGAAATTTATCGAACGAATCTTACAGCAGGAATCTGGACAGCATGGTTTTGTGATTCTGGATGTAGATTATTTTAAGAGCGTGAATGACAGTTACGGTCATCTTGTAGGTGACAAAGTCTTAAGTATGCTTGGAAAATTTTTGCAGGGCCAGTTCCGGGAAGATGATATTGTAGGACGTATCGGTGGCGATGAGTTTGTCATTTTAATGCGCAATATTTCTGATCGGGACAAGGCAGAGCAGAGAATTCATAATCTGTTGAAGAATCTTCCGGAAATGAAGATTGAGGAAATGGATAACCGCAGTATTACGATCAGTGTTGGTGTGGCATTGGCACCGGATAACGGAAATACGTTTATTGAGCTGTATCGACATGCGGATCAGGCACTGTATGAGACAAAGAGAGGCGGTCGAAACGGTTATTCTATTTACAATCCGAATTGGACTGAGAATACGACAGAGGAATAAAAATTTTCTAAGAAAAATATATGTGAAGATGGAGAGTATCTTACTATAAATGGTTTATGGAAAATCATTATAGTAAGTGGTCAGCGTGGCGTATTTGAGTGTGATGATATTTTGAATAATACAATTGGTAGAATGATAGGATTTGGTCTGTTTGCTATTTGCTATGCGGTATATCTGTTATTCAGAAAAAATGCTTCAGAGCGAATATGGTCTGTTAGTCGTGTGATCGCATACCAGCTTCCACTGATTTTTATTTGTGTGAGTTATCTGGCAGTTTTTGCAGTGTACGATCATCAGGAACTTGGTAATATGATGAGTCAAAATACGGTGCATTTCAAAAAAGGAAGTCTACAGGTCAGTTCAGAGGAAACCTATTCGGAGCAGGAGGATCAGGCTGCGGTTTATCAATTAAAACAGATGAGCCATGAAGAAGCTATAAGGATTTCCCGGTGATTTCAGAGCAGGAGGCATATGAACAGATCACAAAAGGAAAATTTTATGTGTGGCTGGAGGATGCAGATTCTTATGAGATAGAGGTTGGCAAGGGAACGTTGAGTTATGAAAAAGATTCCAAAGGTTTTTATCAACCGACGTATCTGTTTTCGGCAACTGTCAATGGAGCAAAAAGTGAGATTGCGATTCCGGCTATCAAAAAGTAATATATAATTAAAAAATATGTTGATCTATTAGTAGGATAGAAAACAGAGATATTTTTGGGATTTTGAAAAGCAGGAGTGTGATTTTGAAGTGAGTGCAATAAGAAAAATTTGTGGAAAATTGAACATTGTATGCTACCTGTTACTGCTATTTCAGGTCTGGCATGTATGTCAGTATGGCGGCAAACGGCTCAGTGTGATCATTATCGGAGCAATCGGAGCGGCTTTGATCTGTAGTATCATCATATGGAGCGTGCTGACTGCTTATTTGAAGAAAAATGGAAGTCTGACACAGGAAAGAGGATTTTCTTTCTGGATCTCACTGTTAATCATTCTGATCGGAAGCGGCTGTGCTGTCGGAGGTGTGATTTATTCTGCGATTCCGGGACATGGACGGCTGGCAGAAAAGCTGCAGGAAAAGCAGACGGTTCAGTATGTTTCTTATGATCATGATAATTTTTTCAACAATGGTGTGCAGGGATTGCTGGATGATATTGGCAAGAAGATTGATCTGCCGAAGGAATTATACGTTGCCGGTGATGGCGTAAAAATTATTTTTAATGAACGTGGAACCGTGCAGAAGGTGAATACCTTTTTATATGGAAGAGATAAGAATGACAAAGACAGAACATTTCTGATTTCTTATGACGCAACCAAGAGTGACAAAATCAGAGTTGATCTGGATGGCTATACCAGTGGATCTTATGATTCTGATTATTTGTTGCAACCGATGATCCGTATTTTGAGTTTTGCAGATTGTCAGAAATATGTCAGTCGGTGGCAGAAAGCAATTAATGCGACATCGGGAAAAACTGTGACCTATGGCGTGTTATATTATGGTGTTCGTTCCTTTACAACCAGTGATGGATTGGAGTATCTGCCGGGAGATGTGGATGGTGACGGTGTCGTCAGTGGAGAGACAGATTTTTCTGCATTGGATGCAGGCGGAGAGATGAGCGGGTACGAAGTGTCTCTCTATATTCCGGGAATGGAGGATACGATCACACCGGTGCGTTATATGATGGAGCCTCAGTATACACCATTGAGTGAACTGTCGGAGGAACATGAGGCAGAACAGTCGCTGGAGGCGCAGTTGTCGGATGGATGGCACGTGGATCAGAATAATGGTTCTGTGGAATTTTATGTGGAAAAAAATCTGGGCTGGCGATTGGAAATCGTCGATGCGGCTGCAGGCAGCAGGTTTTATGATCTGAATCAGACGACAGATGGCGGTAAAACATGGACAAAAATAAATGAAGATCCGTTTGATGGGACAATGGGTGTGGCAGAAGGTCTGGAGTTTTTCGACAGTCAGTTTGGATTTGCGGGACTGGCAGGCGCTTCCGGGGCACATTCGCAGATTTATGTGACTTACAACGGTGGTGCGACTTTTGAGCCGGTGACATTGCCGCTGGATTCGGCAACGGAGTTATCTCCATATGCGTCGGAACTGCATTTTTCTGCAAGCGACTATCAGTATATGATGATGCCGGAAAAAGATGGTGACACGTATAAAATTAAGCTGATCAATCAGGTGGGCGAGCAGGAAGGAATCTGTTTTACGACTGAGGATCAGGGAAAAACGTGGACGTTTGCAGGAGCTTTTTCTGACTACGGTAATGATGGGGAATAAAAATTTTTCAAAATTCATTTAGCTATCATAATTCTCTGCTATGATGGGAGCATCAAAAGTTGACGGAAAGATTTATGGTGAAAACAGTAAATTTTACGGGCTTAAAATGTTCGAAAAACGCATGGGGGGAAATATGATGAACGACACGTTAGTACAAAGTTTTTTATCGGTGGCAGCAGAAGGCAGTTTTTGTAAAGCGGCAGAGAAAATTTATATTTCTCAGCCAAATTTGAGCAGAAACATCGCGCGTCTGGAAAAAGAACTGAATGTGCAGCTTTTTGACAGAAGTGGAAAACATATTGCGCTGACAGAGGCGGGACGGATTTATCAGAATGTATTTCAGAAAGTGGAACAGTGCATGGCAGATGCAAAAGAGCGGGTAGAGCGTCTGGAAGCACTGGAAATGGGCATGATCCGCATCGGTTATGTCAACGGATGGAATATCGGAAGTTATATTCAACCGATTTTAAAAAAACTGCGTCTGGAATATCCGGGAGTTAAGGTGTCTCTGGAAGCTTATAATCTTCAGGAGCTGTCTGCACGTTTTCAGATGGGTCAGCTGGATCTGATCATTACATTAGAAGAACGTGCGGCTAAGATTTATGATGCACAAACATTTGTGATCGATACGGCACCGGAAGTGATCTTGTTTTCGAATACGCTGTTTCGGAATAAAAAGAAGAACTGGAAGCCGGAGGATTTTCGGAAGGAAACATTTTTTGTGCTGGCAGATGACCGGGAAGATATGCAGGCGGAGTATATACGGACAATTGGAAGTAAGTATGGATTTGTGCCGAATTTCTGCAGCGTAAACAGTATGGAATCGATTCTGATGAATGTGGAAAATGGTCTTGGGGTGACTGTCTGCAATTCATGGGTGAGAAATGTGTATACACAGGGATTTCAGTGCTGTCCGTTGGAACATTCCGTACAGATCGCGGCGGCATGGAAACAACCGGAGGAGCAGTCGGTACTCAATATTTTGCTGGCTATGATGACAGGAGAAGCATCTACAAGTTGCAAAATTATCGCATAAAAGTTATGATACAAAGTATCATGGGGGTGGGACAATGGCGAAAATTTTAGTGGTGGATGATGAAGTATCGATCCGTATGGGAATCCGGGAATTTGCAGAATATCAGGGATATGAAGTAGAGGAAGCTGCCAACGGAAAAGAAGCGGTGGAACGTTGCCGGCAGAAGGATTTTGACGTCATTATCATGGATATTATGATGCCGGAGATGGACGGATACGAAGCATATAAAAAAATCCGGGAGATCAAAGATATTCCTGCGCTGATGCTTTCCGCAAAAGGAGAGGAATATGATAAGCTACAGGGATTTGAACTTGGAATTGATGATTACGTGGTGAAACCATTTTCGATTCGTGAACTGATGGCGCGGATCGGTGTGATCTTGCAGCGGAATCAGAAAAATAAAAAGAAAACAGAGACGGAAGGCACATATCAGGAAGTAGAAAAATACGAATTTGAGGGACTTTCTGTCAATGTGTCTGCGCGGGAAGTTTTTGTGGATGGTGTGCGTGTGGAACTACGTCCCAAGGAGTATGATCTGCTGTTTTTCCTAGTGAGAAACAGAGGCATTGTTTTTTCTAGAGACGCGTTACTGGAAAAAGTGTGGGGATTTGATTTCATGGGAGATGATCGGACGGTGGATGCACAGATCAAGATGCTGAGGCATGCATTAGGGGAACATCGTACCTATATTGTAACCTACAGAGGGGCAGGATATAAATTTGAAGCTGATCAGAAAGAAACATAAGATGATGTTTGGTCTGTGGGTTGGTTTTATGGGACTTGCAGGCGCAATGGCAGTGATGTTCTGGATGGTGCTGCATTTTTCGGTACAGGGGAAATATAAGGAACAGGCGGAAAATGATCTGAAGGTGGCGGCACAGTCTATCTGGGATATGTACGGTCAGGATGATTTTGAGGCAAATATTGCATTTCTGGCAAAGACGAATGATTATTTTGTTCAGATCGTGTCAGAAAAAGATATGCAGGTGCTGTTGTCGGTAAATAATCAGGGAGAAAATGCGGCACCGCAGCAGGATGACATTGCAGATGAGACGCTATTTCAGCGGTTGGATGAGTCGGATGGAATCTGTCAGTATTATGTAAAAGATGCTGTCAGGACATCGAACTGGGTGATTCAGGCAGTGGTGCTTGCAAATATTGACGGCGCCAGAGAAGTGCTGGTGGTGAGCAAATCACTGGCAGATGTGGATGCACTGATGCGGCTTCTGACCAGTCGATACTGGTTGGTGACGGTGACAGTGCTTATTTTAGCTTCCATTTTGTCGATCTGGCTGGCAGAGTATTTTGCACGTCCGTTCCGACATTTGAATAAAAGCGCACAGCAGATGGCAGCAGGCGATTATGAGACTGTGTTTGTCCGGGAAGGACCGGTGGAGGCCAGACAGCTTGCGGATACACTGGAACTGGCGGAACGGGAATTTAACAAAACGGAATCGCTGCGACGGGATTTTGTGGCAAATGTCAGCCATGATATGAAAACGCCATTAACGGTAATTCGCATGTATGCGGAAATGCTGGAAGCCTTTTCCGGGGAAATTCCGGAAAAAAGGGAAGAACATGTGCGGATGATTCTGGATGAAACGGATCGACTGACAAACTTTATCAGTGATACGCTGGATCTGGCAAAACTACAGTCCGGAACGATGGAAATAGAAGAAACGGTATTTTCGATTCGCGGCGTGGCAGAGGAAGTGTTATCCAGTGTCTGTGCAAACCGACCGGAGTTTCATTTTAAACTGGAATGCATGGAGGATGTGCAGGTGCAGGCGGATCGTCGTCTGCTCTACCGGGTGATCTACAATTTTGCTTCCAATGCGGTAAAATATTCCGGAGATAAAACGGAGGCACGAATTCTGATCCGGCGGTATCAGGGCAGCGTTCGGGTGGAAGTCATTGATTATGGAATCGGAATCGAACCGGACAAACTTCCGTATATCTGGAATCGTTTTTATCAGGTAAAACCGAATGAACGGGAAAAATGCGGTATGGGTGTGGGATTGAATATTGCAAGTGAGATTTTGAAACTGCATCACGCGCCGTTTGGTGCGGAGAGTACACCGAATAAAGGAACCTGTTTCTGGTTTATGCTGGAGGCGTACAATGAAAAATAGAGTGTGGCAGGCAATTGTTGTGATCATTTTGCTGGTGGTACTGTCACGTACCGCCCTGCAGCGCGATCTGCAGGCAAGTGCCTTTGAAGAAAAAATTAACCAGTCTCTGGAAAGTGGGTATCTGCCAGTGGTGGTATTATCTCAGGAGAGCGGGGAGTACCGTTCTCTTGGAAATTCCGCGCTGTGGGCAGCAGAATATGCGGCAGAGAAAGTGAATGAGAATGGCGGTGTAAACGGTTGCAAGATACAGATTATTTCGGAAAATACCAATTCGGAAAAAAGTAAGGCGTTGAGTCTCTTTCAAGGCGCAAGCCGGGCATCTTTTCTGGTTCTTGGACCGATGGATGCACCGGAAACTGCATATATTGCAAAAAATGTGGAGCACAATCAGACCATCAACATTGCGGCGTATTCTTTTTCTGAGTCCAGAAATACCATGGCACCGTACGGAATTTCTTATATGAGTGATTCTGAGGAAGGTGATCTGGAGGAAGTACGGGTATGGTCGCAGGCAAATCCGGATATCAAAAATGTGGTGCTTTTTACGATGTCGGAAGATGAGTCTCAGGAGAATACGACGGAACTTTTGCAGGATCGTTTAGCGGATATGGGATTGCATCTTTTAAAAATCGTGGACATCAAACAGGGAGCGAATGATGAAGATTACGCTGCTTATGCAATCCAGGCATTGAATCAGGGGGCGGACGGATATATTTCTCTGGTGCGCGGCAAAGAAACAGGAAATATTCTGTTGAAACTCAGAAGTCATGGCGTGGAGGAAGGCCGGCAGATTTCTACCTCTTTTTCCGCGTATGGCAGTGAATTGTTTGATGTGGCAGGAGATATGCTGGATGGTATTTCTATCTGGAATAAGTTTGATCCTGTTTATCAGGGAAAAGACTGGCAGAAGTTACTGCAGGATTATCGGATTGCCCGTCATGGAACGGAGCAGGTGTCGAATCCGGTGGCAGATTACTATGATTCCGTGATGGCAATCTGTCAGTGTTATGAGGAGTTTGGCATTACCAGTGAGAATTATAAGGAGTTTATCGGCGATCAGGAAGTGATTGACTGGTTCTACAATTCCAAACAGTTGAAGGGGATTCAGAGTGCTTATCGGTGGCAGGAGGGACAGAAGGTGACGGATTATCAGTTTTTCGTGTTTGACGGGAAAACACCGGTGAATCGGAGCAGCAGGTAGAAATACAGTTCACCCGCGCCATTTGTAAGGTAACTTTTATGGTAGGATGTCATTTACAGTTCACTCGCGTCATTCGCAAAAGAGCTCGCTTGCAAGCGATACTTCTTGAACTTGTTCAAAAATGTGTCCCGCATGTGATGAGTGAACTGTAATGTATATCAAAATTGATATGATTTAATAAAATTTTTAGTATTTGATTACAGAATGTTTATAATTTATAATGAGTACAGTCATAAAAATACTCAGACAAAGGAGGAGAATGAGAAATGGCTGCATTAGGTATTATAGGCATTGTTGTTGGTGTCGCTGTTTTGATCTACGGCGCATACAAAGGAATCAGCACAATTATTCTTGCACCGTTATGTGCACTGCTGATCGCGTTGTTCAACGGAATGAACCTGTTGACAACATTTACAGACACTATGCTGCCAAGCGTATGTAACTATGTTACAGCAATGCTTGGTCCGGTATTGATGGGATGTGTTATCGCTGCATTATATAACGCAAGTGGTGCTGCATTATCCATCGCAAACGCATTATATGATTTATTCACAATCAAAGCAAGAAAACAGGCTGCCGCAGGTCAGCAGGTTGTTATGAAACCGATTCTTGCTATCCTTACAATTTATGTAATCGGTACTGTACTTGCTTACAGTGGAATGAACCCGGTTGTATTGATGTTCATTTTATTCCCGATCGCTATGGACTTGTTTGAAAAAGCAAAAATGCCAAGAGCTATGGGCCCTGGTGTTGTTTTAGGAGCACTTGCAACTGCAGCATGCTCTATGCCGGGTACTACATCCGACCAGAACGTTATTGCTGTACAGATGCTTGGTACATCTCCGATGGCAGCAGCAGTTCCTGGATTTATCGGTGGTGCAGTTGTCCTGATCCTGAACATCGTTATGATGAACATTATCTCTAAAAAAGAAATCGCAAAAGGACACGTATACGACGTTGCACCAAACGCACCAAAACGTCCGGAGGGACAGAAAACACCGCACTGGTTACTTTCCATTATCCCGATCGCAGTAACACTGATCTGCTTTAACGGACTTGGATGGAACATTTTAGTAAGTATGATGCTCAACATCATTCTTTCCCTGATTTTCTTCTTCCCATATTATGGAAAATTCTCAGGACTGAAAGAACTGATCAAACCGGTTGGAGAGCAGACAACTATGCTGGTTCTTCAGGTTGGTTTACTTGGAGCTATCGGTGGTGTCGTAGCAGCATCTCCGGCATTCCCGGTACTGACAAACGGATTATTAAACATGGGTGGTCCGGCATTATTCAAGGTAGTACTTGCAATCGCATTACTGACTGGTGCATCCGGATCAGGTCCTGCAGGTCTGTCCGCTACATTACCGTACATGTCAGAGACATTCGCAAGCATGGGTATCAACATGAGTGCTCTGCACCGTGTATCCGTATTTGCATCTCAGACACTTGATACATTACCGACAAACCCGGGATATATCATCGCTACAGGTATTGCAGAAGTTGAGATCAAAGATTCTTACAAATATGTATTTATCACAACTGTATTAAATACAACAATTACTGCTCTGGTTGTTGCATTGATCCTGACAATTTTCCCAGGTCTTGCATAAGCAGCGTAAGTACATAATGAAAAAAACTGATTACTGGAAATGGAGATTTCTCCATATCAGGTAATACAATCCCTTCCAAACAGGAAGAAGCAAAAATAAGTGCCGCATGGTTTTCCTTTGATGAAAGCCACGCGGCATTTTTATGGTTTATAGGTTGAAGTTTGCAAAGTTAATTCAAGTTGAACGTACGTGAGAGTTGGTACGTGATTCTGGTTAATGTAAGTTGACATATTCTTCTTTGAATCACTGCACATCCTCTAAAATCATATATGATTTCTAAACCAGACAGCGGAGTACAGATAATCCACCATTGGAGTCTGTCATATAGATATATCCGCGATCATCCACCAACACATCTTCACAGCGGGCAATAATCTGGCCGTCGTTCATCATTTTCGGAATCGGCCATGCGTCTTTTTCCGGATCTGCAGGAATATAATAAGCAATTTCCCGAAGGTTAAAAATATCCGAAGTATCATAAACGCGGATACCGCCGTTGAAACAGGTGAGGTACTGGCGATCTGGTCGATTCTCATAGTGAGGCTGTCCCTGTGGCTGATGGAAATTGTGCAGTCCCGGGCGACCACCTTTTTCTACATAGTTTTTAAACGGTGCATCTTCCGGTACGGAATATGGCGGAAACATGGAAACCAGTGTCGGTTGTGTTTTGTCAGAAATATCAACGATTCCGGCAAATTGTGCATGTCTGCCGTCGCCACCCATTTCCTGTGTCAGAATCAGATAATCCTTGTTATAGCCACTCATCGGTAATGCAGTGTGACAGGAAATAAAATCGGAAAATGGCGGGTCAATTTTCAGACTGCCCACATATTTTGGACGGGTAACGTCATGCACGTCCAGAATTACCAGTCCGTATCCGCAGTAAGCCAGATAAGCATAGCCGTCTTTTACCTGTGGCATATGCAGATGATAATGTTTGTAACCCGGATAAGGGGAAAGAGAACCCGGCTGAATTTTGGAAGTATCCCATTCAACATGATCCATGCCGTCTAACCACTGTTCCTTCAGATACCAGCGACCGACTTCCTTTGGATTGGCAGGATCAATAATATCAATAATGCGCAGAATGTTGTTCAAAAATCCCGGACAGGTGGAGGTTGTGTATACATAGCGGCCACCGTCATAGTAGTTCCGATGGGTGTTATTTCCGTCAATGCCTTCACCGCCGCCATTGTCCCAGTAACCAAGCAATTTCGGGTTCATCGGATCTGTTTTGACATCCCAGATTTCAATACCGGAGTCATAATCATCATAGTCAACTCCTTCCATTGGAAGAAAACGGACACGCTGTCCGGATGCGGTGATCATAATGCCGTCTGCAATCTGAATTTTCGGATGAACGGTTCCGGATTTCCCACGGGGATCGTCCAGATGTTTGCAGATGATGTGTTTCGGATCTGTGACATCCAGAATCTGCCATCCCTGATGATAGTAGGTTGTGACATAGAGATAATAGTGTCCGTTCATGACCTGAAGTGCCATTTGAAAACCCGGCTGCCCGTTCAGATCATGTGTGGCAACCAGTTCCATGTTTTTACTCAACGGATGTTCCAGTTTAACCATAGTAAATACCTTCCTTTCAAAAATCCCAATTTGTGATAGTTTGATTGTACAATAAGAACTTTTTCGGTGTAAAATATGGTTTTTTCATGGTTTACTATAACAAAATAGAATGGTAGATGTTACAATAAGAAAAAGGCATAGAGGGTAAGTAAAGGGAGAGAGTGGAAAAGTTTGTGATGTGGAATATGGGGATTTTAGAAGAAAGATTGTACGTAGCAGAGATAGATCAGATGTGAGATGAGTCCAATATCTATAGTTGTTGAGCAGCATTTGAATGATTAGAGATATAGATCAAAGGAGAAGTTGTATGAATCAAAGACAAATTGAGAGTTTTCTGGCTGTGGCAGAAACGGGAAATTTTACCAGAGCAGCGGAGCGTTTGTATATTTCACAACCGGCAGTAAGTAAACAGGTGCTGTCACTGGAAGATGAATTGGGTTTTTCATTGCTGATCCGGGAATATCATAAGGATGTACAACTGACGGAAGCAGGAAAATTGTATTATGATTTTTTTCATAAAGTTACAGAAGAATATAAGGCGGTATATGAGCAGGCGCAGCAGTATCAGCAGAAAATACGGGGAACGCTGCGGCTTGGAATCCTGACTGGGTGGAAAATTCAGGAAAAATTGCAGAAAGTGCTGGAGCAGATGAAGCAGGACTATCCGGAGATTGAGATCCGGATGTCTTTTGCAGATCTGGAACCGTTGCGGAAAGAGGCGGAAGCGGGGAAGCTGGATCTGATTTTTACCATTCGGGATTCCATAAAAGATGCAGAGTATGAAAGCAGACCGCAAAGCGACTGCGTTCATGGGCAAGTAGCAAAAGTGGATTGCGAATGTCCGTTTTACTGGGTAAAGCTGGCAGAAATGAACCGGGTGCTTTTTTATGCGGATGATTTATTTGAGAAAATGCAGAAACAATCTGCTAATAGAACGGCGGACAGTGTGAAGAAAGCAGAGGGAGACATTTTTGCGGAATCGGGGGATGAGGATAACAGAACGGTACAGGATTTCCGGAAGATTACTTTTTTTACGGTGGCAGATGGAGAGTATGATTCTGCAGAACTTGTGCGGGAATATATGCGTCCTTATGGATTTGAGCCGAAGGTGCAGCTTGTGCCAAACATTGAAGAAGCGGTGGCGCGCACTTACAGCGGCATGGGAGCGATGATCATTGATGAATGGTCGCGGGAGATGAAAAATACTTCGTTGCAGCATATTGTGTTAAATTCCTGTAATGAGGCGGTTCTGGCATGGAAAAAGGAAAATAAAAATCCGGCGTTTGCGTGTTTTTTGCAGGAAATTAAGAAGTTGTTGGAAAAATAGAGTTGGTGGTTGAAAAAAGTTGAACGGAGATTTGATAAATTCCAAAAATATATGTAAAAAGAGTTAGAGAAAAGGAAATGTGCTGTAACGAAAGTGGAAAAACAGTTATTAATAGATAGAACAACAAAAATACAGGTTGCTTCAGTGAGTTTTTAGATGCAGTTGGAACAGTTAGGATATGGAGTGCATTTAAGAAAAAATAACTTTGAGTGGAAAGGAGGGGAAACGCAGGTGCAGGATATGGATGCTGTTTACCGTCAACATGCGCAGACGGTGTTTAAATATCTGATGTCATTGACACATGATGCGGATCTGGCGGAAGAACTGACGCAGGAAACGTTTTATCAGGCGGTACGAAGTATTGATCGTTTTGACGAAAGCTGCAAGATCACAACGTGGCTGTGTGCCATTGCGAAAAATCAGTATTTTGCTTATATGAAAAAACATGCGCGGCTGCAGGTTGATCCAGATGTGGATTTGATGTTTGATGGAGCGGGCATGATAAGAAATACAGTGTCGGCAGAGCAGGAAGTGCTGCAGCAGATTGGGCAGGTGGAGTTATTGAAAAAACTGCATGCGTTTCCGGAACCGGGCAGGGAAGTGTTGTATCTGAGGATGTTTGGAAATTTGTCTTTCCGGGAGATCGGTGAGGTTATGGGAAAAACAGAGAACTGGGCGCGGGTGACTTTTTTCCGGGCGCGCACGAATCTGAGGAAGGAGTTGGAAAAGGATGAAAAATGATCTGACGTGTGAAGTTGTGCAGGATCTGCTTCCGTCTTATGTGGATGGACTGACAAGCGATGTGAGTAATCAGGCGGTGGAACAGCATATGAAAACATGCGAAAGCTGCCGAAAATTATATAGTGAAATGAGAGAACCGATGAATGGCGAAGATGTATCTGAGATAAATGATGGACAAAAGGCTGATTCCAAAAAATCATCAGAAATTGATTATCTGAAAAAGATTCGAAAGAAAAACCGGATGCGGATTTTGGCAGCAGTGCTAATCGTTGTGATCGCGGTTGGTGTGGGACTTTGGAGCAAAGTATATGTCGTTGGACAGGAGGTAGAACAGGCAGAGTTCGTGAAGGCAGATGTGGTCGTTGAGGATCATAACGTGTCCGTGCAAGGGTTACTGCTTGATACAACAAAAGGTGTATCAGATGTGGCGTTTCAGGAGAAGGATGGCATTGTGACGGTATCTTTGCGGGAAACCAGAAAGTCATCGTTTCATACCAATGAGTTTCAGGTGGATTATCAGAGTTCTGAAGACGTAAAACAGGTTGTTTTGGAAAATCGGATTTTGTGGGATGATGGAGTGTCGATTGACGGAACTGTTTCAGATTTGTACCAGAGCAGAAATCCATATGTGGGAGATACTTCTGCGGATGGACGGTCTGTGCAGGCTGCCAGAGCGGTACTTGGAATCAATGATGGTGCGTTACTTTCTTATGGCACACAGTTGCAGACTTCTAAGGAACCTTATGGATGGACGTTTTTGAATGTGCAGATTTCTTCATCTGACAATGTGGAACGGCTGCAGCAGGAGATGAAACAGCTTGGTTGTCTGCTGATCGCGGTGACGGATAATCTGGGTTATGTCAGCTTTGAGTATAGTGTGGATGGAGCAGAAAATTCGGATGGAAGTACGACATTGACGGTAACGGAAGCGGATGCAGATGCGATGGCAGGACAGTCGGTGAAGGCGATGGCGCAGACACCGGCGGGATTGCAGCAGTTAGTTGATTTAATCAAGTAGCGAAAGCGAATTGCGAATGTCCGCTTTACTGAAATTGAAAAGAGCGAAATGATTTTTGACGATCACTTCGCTCTTATTTTGTAAATGTGTATTAGTGTAAATTAAAAGTATCTCTTACAGAGTATCTTTTTCCTCTGCATATAAGGCAGGCAGAATAGCTGCCAGGTTTGTAAACTCTTTGATGTTGTGAGCGAATAATCCCTGTGGTACGATTGGAGGGATAGATACGCCTTCCGGAATTGCTTTTACAACATTTCCGTCTTCATCCATACGATATCCGATCCAGAAACGGGATTCAAATAATACACCGTCTTTGTATGGATGCCATTTGTGAGTCATGACAGCGGCACAGCTGCTTTTTCCAACTGCACAGACCATAGATTCACAGTTTTCTGTACCAAGGATGCTCTCATCATAGCCAAGATCTGCCGGTCTCTTGAAGCAAAGCTGTAAGAACTCAGGTCCTGGTCCAACATCCTCCATGATGTAGTGATCAACGCCCCATGTTTTCTGGTTCATTGGTACGTTCGGATCTACAACGTAAGATGCCGGATATGCTCTTGCAAAATAGTGATCTTCCGGATCCCAGATTTTGTAACGCAGGTCAGATCCTACGGAATGCCATGGGAACCACCAGTCAAGCATTTCGCCTGTAACGCCCGGCATGTAAGTGGTATTACATACAAGACCTGTTCCGTTAGCAGCAACACCGTAACCGATGTTTGCGTAACCTTCATCTTCCCCTTTTAAGAATTTATTTCTCTCCTCAAATGGAATACATTTTTCCGGGACGATCGGTCCACCCTGTAAAATAGCGATTTTCTCAGCTGGTACAGGAGCTAAATCCTGCTCAAAATATTTGTAGTAAGAAAGTTTTTTCTCTTCTTCGGAAACTCCAACTTTAACGCCTGGTTTGCTCATGTTAAAATCCTCCTCCTTATATAAAATGCTTCGTTTTGTGATGGTTTTATTGTAACTGATAATAAGATAAAAAGACACTATTTAATTAGATATAGATATAACTTTTATGTTATACTATTTTTAGTTTACCTGTTCTGTATATGTAAATGATGATCATATTGTTATGAAGTAGTATTCGCATATATAGGGACAAAGGAAGTGCTGTTTTATCTCAGTCGAGAAGACTCCCACTTCTGCAAGTGGTGAGTAATAACAAG
>OGCN01003259.1_pt1 | contig 15929 bp, 11 predicted proteins | sample 1570181 | NCBI WGS metagenome assembly OGCN01 (sample SAMEA4370584, study PRJEB24528) | human gut metagenome | reverse complement strand
TTGCTACTTCTGCTCTTGAGATGAGCCAGAACTCCATGAGACTTTCCTGGACAGCAGAGGAAGTTGATGCGAAGCTTCATGGAATCATGGTAGACATCTTCCACAAAGCTGATGACGCTGCTAAGCGTTATGGTATGAAAGACAACTATGTTGCCGGTGCTAACATCGCCGGATTTGAGAAAGTTGTAGATGCTATGAAAGCTCAGGGCATCTGCTGATTCTCTGTCATCTGAAGTTTCAAAAAGACAGGTCCGCTGCGGCCTGTCTTTTTTATTCCATTTAATACTTGTTTATACAGAAAAAAATCCCCGCTCTCTGGCGAGGATTTCAGACTGTAGACAAAGCCCTGCTTTTGCAGGGTTTTGCTATTGTTGGAACCGCTTTTCTGCTATAATGAATATCAGAAGGGCGGTGTTTTTTATGATGACGAAAAATACTGTCCGGATAACGGTCGTCCCAGTATGGATACCGTCATGCTGATAAAGATACCATTCATTCAGTATCTCTATGGGATAAAAAGCATGCGTCAGACCATGAAAGAGATCGAGGTAAACGTTGCATACCGTTGGTTTCTCGGACTAGACATGTTAGATCCAGTACCTCATTTCTCTACATTTGGAAAGAATTATACCCGCCGTTTCAAAGATACAGACCTTTTTGAGCAGATCTTTTCAAAGATTCTGGAAAAACGAGGTTGGAACACAGCCAGATTTTTGTTGATTTTGAAGAAAATAAAAAGAAAAGAAGTTTTAAAAGAAAAATGGTGCTGGCCATAATCCCCAACACCAAGTTTGTCTACAGTCTGAGCCGGTGTTTTTAAACACCGGCTTCATTTGTTATATGGCAGCTGCTTCATAAAGAAAAATGGCTTATTTACTGATTTTTGCTTTTGCAGAAAGTCCCTTACTCTTGAAGAGCTTTTTGTAGGCGGAAAGCTTGCTTGCTGGTACTTTTACTTTCAGCTTCTTGTAGTTGTTTCTGCCGGCTTTGGTGAAAGCACTTTTTCCTACGGTACCGGAGGTAAGCTTCTTGGACTGAATGCTGACAGAAGTAAGGGCCTTGCAGTCGTAGAATGCTTTTTTGCCAATGGAAGAAACTTTGGAGCCAATCTTTACAGTCCGTAAAGCACTGCAGCCCTGGAAAGCACTGGTGCCGATGGAAGAAATATTCCTGGCAATGGTTACTTGTCTTAGCTTCCGGCAGTTTTTGAAAGCTCCGGAAGCAATGGCTGTGACTTTATAGGTCCGACCGTTTGCCTTCACAGAGGAAGGAATTGCTGCAGTCGTGATGGCTTTGGACTTTGACCGCTTTAAAGTAACAGAGGTACCATTTTTATTAACTGTGTAGACATTGTAAGAATCACTGAAGGATTTCACTACTGTAGTCTGAGGTTTATCATCTTTGTTATTTGAACTTGAGGTAATCTGGAAATCTAAGGTAATAGTTCCAAAATAGTTGTTCTGGCCTGCAATGGTTACAGTGGCAGTTCCGACTTTTTTGTTATTGCTGTAGGTAACTTTATAATCCTGTCCTTCTATAAGTTTTTGCTTTCCAAGAGTAATAGTTGGAACTGGTTTTAGAGCTTTTCCAGTATAAGCATAAGTCGCTTTAACTCCGGTTACAGATGCCTGAGAAAGGTCGCAGGCATAACCAATGTTGTTCTTACGTGCATATGTGATGGCAGCTGAGTTAGGGGAGGCATAAATGGTAGCGTAGTATACATGACCGCCGGAATACCAGTAGGAGCCTTCCCATACAATGTCATCCCCGATGTTGATTACGCTGTCTGGCAGAGTGACTGTTTCAAGATTAGAGCAGAAAGCAAAAGCTTCCTTTCCAATAGTGTGGACACCGTTTTCAATTACGACTTCCTTCAGATTGGGCAGATAATTAAATGCATTTTCTGAAATACTGGTAATCCCGGATTTTATAACTATTTTTTTTACCTGATTTTTCATGGACTTCCATGCCGTGCCGCTCCAGAAACTGTAGCCGCCCTGAGTGGAAGAAACGGGGAAACGATCGTTTTCATCCGTGGAGATATTAAGTGCACCCTGACCGGAAATGGTGAGAACACCATTTGCAAAATCCCAGGTAGCATTTTCACCTGCAGTACGGTAAATCTTTTTGGAGGCTGTGCCGTCATTTGCATCAATAGAGTAAAAATTAACAGTATTGGCATTGGAGGCGTAGTAAACAACCTTGGAATCTTTAACGACAGGCTGGCAGTCGGATACGGGCGCAGCAGTGGTGTATTCCCTGCTAAGTACATTTCCCTTACCATCAACAAAGAGGTAATGAAGAGTACTGGAAGAAAGCGAATCATCAGCAGCTGCGTAATTTTCTGACGAAGAATCGTCTGTATTTTCATATTCTTCCCAGGAAATCATGAAACGGTTTTCTGTGATTGGAGTGATCTTTACCCCCATAAAACTCTTTCCATTGCCAGTGTAGTTGGTAAGGTATTTTACAGAGGTTGCTTCTTTTGAAAAATCGGAAACAGGAGTAATTGTAAGGTAAATATTATGAGGAGTGTCACTTGTCACATTGTCATACTGGGACTGGTCGATGGTCGTTCCGATACACAGTACACTGTCAGCAGAAACAGCCATACCATCTACGCTTGCGTAGCAGTTCAGTGCCCATACGGAAGTACGGGAACCACCATAAGGAAGAAGCTCGATAGTTTTTTTATCAAGGGTGGAACTGTCGTATCTGGAAAGTTGGGTACAGCGGGAACCCTCGCTTTGCTCCAGAACATACAGATAAGAGGACTGCGATTTGATATACTGGGCAAAGGAGTGCCACAGATCACAGCTTACGATCTTTCCGGTCATGGAAGCCTGGTCAACGGCAATCATAAGGAATCCCTGATGTCCCTGTCCAACAGATTCATCTACATAGCCTTCATGACCGGTTACAATATAGAGAGTTCCGTTGGTTTCTGTCATTTCCACACATCCGTAATCGAATGGATAACGAACCTCTCCTCCAAATAAATCCGGATTGCTTGTAATGGAAGCCGCACCGCTGCGATTCCAGTTTGTATCATATCGGATGACACGGATAACCTCGGCGGAATTATCTTCGGCGGTGTTATTTTGTCCCTCTACCAGGTAATATCCATCAGATCCTGCATAAAAACCACCCCATAAAGGAAGCTCCATGGGAATTTCTCTTTTGTCTGTAATCTGCAGGCTGTTGTCATAGTATTCAATACCGACGCTGTTTGTTTTGCGGAATACTCGCATATAGCCGTTGGAAATAGAAATAAGGTCAGAAGAACGCCTTAATTTAACACTAAGGTTATCTTGCGCAGTAGGGGTGAGAGAGGCTGCCTGTACCTGTCCTGGAAATGCCAGCAGATATAAAAACAGACAGCAAAATAATAGGGATGTCAGTTTTTTGATCTTTTTCATAAGTTTCTCCTTGCTGTGTTGCTTTTCATGATTCTTATTATAATAAGTTTTGGGTAGAGTTGCAATCATAATGATAATGTTTACAGCAGAAAAAGTGAAAAGCTGTAAAAAACAGCAATTCTACATTTTTTATGGAGATTTCTGACATGGCACCTACCTGTGGAACTGTTTTGTGAGACTCATCAATAATAAGAAGGAAATCATCACCAAAGTAGTCCAGAAGTGTATAGGGCGGCTGTCCTGGTTCAAGACCGGAAAGATGCCTAGAATAATTTTCGATTCCGGAGCAGAAGCCGGTTTCCCCGCTCTCTGGCGAGGATTTTTCTAATTTAAAAATTTCTTTAATTCATCCATAAAGGTACTGACATCTTTAAACTCCCGATACACAGAAGCGAATCGCACATACGCCACCGAATCCAGATCTTTTAAATGGCTCATCACGATTTCTCCGATTTTCGTGCTGGAGATTTCTTTATCTTCGGCATTGAAGATGTCGCCTTCTATGGCATCGATCATGGCTTCCAGCTTATCACTGGCAATGGGACGTTTGTAGCAGGCGCGGCGGACACCATTGATCAGTTTATTGCGGTCGTACTGCTCACGGTTCAGATTCTTCTTGATTACGGTTAACGGGATTGTCTCCACGTTCTCATAAGTGGTAAATCTTCTTCCACAGGAATCGCACAGTCTTCTGCGTCTTATGGAATTGGTCTCTTCCACTGGTCTTGAATCTACTACTCTTGTATTATCCTGATTACAGTATGGACATCTCATGTATTTATTTCCCCTTCCTCATGTCTCCCCTTCTGCCATACAATCTGGGCAGCAGACTTTCCTCTTTTCTGTTCGCTCAGTAACATAAAACGGACTGAATTACCTATTTCTTATTATACTTTAATCATAGAAAGTATGTCAATAAACTCCATACATATTTTCAGACTTTTTGCATAATATCATAAAAAACAGGTGCTTTTCATGCGTATTTGCGAATTAAAGCAAAAAGAAGTGATCAATATCTGTACCTGCCGTACACTTGGCTGTCCGGTGGATGTGGAATTTAACTGTGAAACCGGATGTATTACCGCCCTTGTAGTTCCCGGACCTGGCAGTTTCTGCTTTTGTTTCTGGGGAGCCGGAAGTGAATATATAATCCCCTGGAATTGTATCCGGCAGATCGGAGATGACATTATCCTGGTAGAAATTGATGAAAAGTATTGCTGTAAAAAGGCTTAATTCTATTTTCCCAATTGTCAAGGGGCAATAATTTTTATATTTTCCCGAAAAAAGAATATTTATCCTCCCACGTGAGAATCATTGTTACTGTTCACTTCGTTCTCAGCAGCACGCTTCGCGATGCACAAAAGGAGGATTCAAATAATGGCACTTAACAAAGTTGAAATTTGCGGAGTCAATACATCGAAGCTTCCGGTACTGAAGGCAGAAGAAAAAGAAGAGCTTTTTCGCAGGATCAAGGAGGGTGATGAAGAAGCCAGGGAACTTTACATTAAAGGAAATCTGCGGCTGGTTCTCAGCGTGATCAAGCGTTTTTCCAACAGCAGCGAAAATATGGACGATCTTTTTCAGATTGGCTGCATTGGGCTTATAAAAGCAATTGATAATTTTGACACTACATTGAATGTAAAATTTTCCACTTATGCAGTGCCTATGATCATTGGAGAGATACGAAGGTATCTTCGTGACAATAACAGTATCCGGGTGAGCCGGTCTCTGCGGGATATTGCTTATCGAGCAATTTATGCAAAAGAAACCTATATGAAAACAAATCTGAGGGAGCCTACCATTGCGGAAATTGCCAGCGAAATAGGGATAAATAAAGAGATGATCGTATATGCTATGGATGCGATACAGAATCCGGTGTCACTTTTTGAACCGGTTTATACGGAAGGCGGGGATACGCTTTATGTGATGGACCAAATCAGCGATAAGAAAAACAAGGAGGAGACCTGGGTAGAAAATCTGTCCCTCCGGGAAGCTATAAACCGGCTGAATAAGCGGGAACGGCATATTATTGATCTGCGTTTTTACGAGGGCAAAACCCAGATGGAGGTGGCCCAGGAAATCGGGATTTCCCAGGCACAGGTCAGCCGGTTGGAAAAGAATGCACTTAAAACCATGCGGAATTATCTGAGAGCGTGACGGAAATCATGGATCCCGGCATCACGAAAGCCGCCCCTTAAATGGTCTGCTGCATGAATATATTGCAAAATCGCTGGTTGTTGGCCAGCGATTTTGCTTATTATGCTTCTATTCCAGAATACGTTTGAAAAAGGCCTTCTGCAAGATGTGCGTCACAATTTGTGGGAGATTTTGTCCGGATGAGGGCGCCGTAGCGGGCTACGGCAACCGAATTCGGGCAAAATATACCGCAAAGTGGGGCGTGCAGATTGCGGGAATGATTTTTCAAGTACGCTCTAACGCCTTTTCCAATTCTTTTATTACAATTTTAAGAGCTTTAATTCTCGCATACTTCTTATCTACAGATTCCAGGATATGCCACGGTGCATAGGTGGTGCTTGTCTTGGCAAGCATTTCATCTACGGCACCTTCATAAGCATCCCATTTTTCGCGGTTGCGCCAGTCTTCGTCGGTGATCTTCCACTGTTTTTCAGGATTGTTCTGGCGGTCGGTGAAGCGGGCCAGCTGGGTGTCTTTGTCGATCTGGACCCAGAATTTGATGATCACGGCACCCCAGTCGGACAGTTCCTTCTCGAATTCATTAATCTCGTTGTAAGCACGTTTCCAGTCGTTCTCGCTGCAGAAGCCTTCCAGACGCTCTACCATTACGCGGCCGTACCAGGTGCGGTCGAAGATGGCAATGTGACCGTCTTTGGGCAATCTGGTCCAGAAGCGCCAGAGGTAATGACGCGCCTTTTCGTGAGGTTCCGGGCTGGCGATTGGATGGACCTCAAAGCCACGGGGATCAAGGGCTTCTGTGATCCGCTTAATATTGCCTCCTTTTCCGGCTGCGTCCCAGCCTTCATAAGTAATGATCACCGGCACACGCTTGCGGTACAGACGGTTATGCAGTTCGCCCAGCTTCTTCTGGAGATGCTTCAGCTCTTTCTTGTATTCTTCATCCTCGATCACCTTGTCTGTCAGTTCGATTTCCGAAAGCTTCGGCATTTTCTCAAGCGGAAAAATGTTTGGGAGAAGCGGTGCGCTGTGTGTGCTGTTCTGCAAGGCTACCTCAATGTTATTTACCATTATTTCAAGAACCTGAAGTTCTACGAAGTTGCGGTCTTTTGCATCAATAATATACCATGGTGCAATAGAAGTATTCGTATCTGTCAGATAGCGGTCGAAAACCTTCTGGCAATGTTTGTAATGTTCGTTCTGCCACTTGTCAAAGGCATCCACACGCCATTTTGTATCCTGCTCTTTGTTAAGCTTCTCAATACGTCTGGTCTGCTCTTTTTTGTCAATCTGCATGAAAAATTTCAGAACCAGATAACCGTTGTCTGTGAGCTGTCGCTCGAAATGTTTGATGCTGTCGATCCGCTTTGCATAATCCTCTTCTTCCAGACCATTCAGACAGTCTTTGCAGGTCTGCTCCATCCAGCCAGAATCCAGAAAGGTAAATTTGCCGGCTTCCGGAATCTGATTGAAATACCGGTACAGAAATGGTCTGCGCAGTTCATCCTCTGTAGGCTTTGACATGGTTGCTACTTTAAAGAAACGGGGATCAATGTATTTGATCACTCTGCCGATTGTGGTACCTTTGCCAGATGCACCCCAGCCTTCAAAAAGTACCAGCACAGGCAGCTTGTGTTCTTTCAGCTTCATCTGCTGCTGATACAGCTTCTCGCCAGCTTCTTTAATCCGTTTCTTCAACTCCTCTTTTTCCGGAATCTCCTCCGGGATCCAGGTTTTCAGCATAAACACGTCCTCCTCACGTACTATTATTTTCAAACTTAAAGCATTTTTTCCGTTAAAAGCAAATTCTATTTTTTTATATTCATATTATTTTCTGCATTATAACATAATCATTCCCATTTTGCACGAATTTAACAAACATTTAACCGAATTTCGATTGCGATCGTTATCCTCTTATATACAATCCGATATTTTTGTGTTATTATTAAAAATCATATTTTGTGTAGGTTTTACGAACACATAGCGTTTTGTATGTTGCGCCTTTCTTTTCGTAGCTCAGATGTTTAAACTTACCCAAGGAGGAAGTCCCATGCCTTTATCTGTCTTCATAGAAATGACCCTGTCTGCCATCCTTACCGTCTGGTCGCCTGGTCCCAATAATATTCTTTTGCTGTCCACAGCCAGCAAATACGGCATTTCCGGTAATATCCGCTTTATGACCGGAATCTGGAGCGGATCTCTCACTTTGATGTGTCTTTCCGGACTGTTCTGCAGTACTCTTGGGAAAATCATTCCAGGGATCCAGCCGGTTATGAAATATCTAGGCGCAGCTTATGTACTCTATCTTGCCTGGCAGACCTGGCGCAGGATTCCGCCCTCTGACAATGTCCAGGACAAAAAGCCAACCTGGCTGATGGGATTTTTCCTGCAGCTGATAAATGTAAAGATCATCATCTATGGGCTGACCATGTTTTCCGCTTATATTCTGCCCTATGAGGCAAGGGTTCCTATACTGTTTTGCTTCGCTGTATATCTGATGTTTCTTGGAGCCCTGGGAAATCTAATCTGGGCATTTGCGGGAAATGTACTGAAAAGATTTTACAGCAGTCATTATAAGCTGATGAATGGAATCATGGCCCTGCTGCTGGTGTGGTGCTCTCTCAGGATCACTGGATTACTGTAAGACAGGCCAAAAACACCTCCCGGAATATGTTGGTTACTCACATTCCGGGAGGTGTTTTCTATAGGGCACTGTTCAATTTATGAGACACATGTATCAAATTGATACATGCTTATGCTGTCTTACTTAAATGCATCCACCAGTTCCTGACCATCGTCATATCCCTGGTTTTTCAGTTCTTCTACAAACCACTGGTCTACGCCTTCTACCGCCTCTTTAAAGGAATCAATATCCATATCCTCTTTTGCGGTAAAGGTAACGCCATTTTTCTCTTCCCAGCGGTTCATGATCTCATTGGCACCGGAGCGGTTAATGTAACGCTCATACTCAACAGCCATTCTTCCAGCCTTGTCTACAACAGCTTGCTGCTCTGGTGTAAGGCCATCATAGATATCCTGATTGATACAGAAGAACAGACAGTCATAGATGGCATCCCACATGGAGCAGTATGGCTGAACCTCCTGTACACTGGCTGCGTCGATTGCAGGAAGCGGATTCTCCTCTCCCTCTACGGTGTTCTGTTGAAGAGCTGTGTAAGTCTCAGACCAGTTCAGGTTGGTTGCATCTGCACCCCATCTCTTATAGCATTCCATAAGAAGATTGGAGCCTGCAACACGGACTTTCAGGTTCTTCATATCGTCCACAGATTTTACTTCACGCACACTGTTGGTCAGTTCACGGAAGCCGTTCTCCGCAATACCCATGCAATGCAGTCCATACTCACTGAGGATTTCCTTCATCTTCTCTCCTGCCTCACCGTCAAACTTGGCATCTGCGTCTTCCACAGAATCATAAATAAACGGCAGGGAGACTACGTTAAATCTCGGATCAAATGCAGAATAAATCAGGTTGGAATGCATGGAAATCTGTACCGGGTCTCCGTTCATCAGTGCCTGGATTCCCTCGGACTGGTTTCCGTTTGTCAGCTGGTCTGCTGCATATATGTTTACTTTTACTTTTCCTCCTGTAGCTTTTTCCATCAGCTCGCCGAACTTGCGGCCGCCATCAGCCCAGGTAGAAGTCTCAGTTGTGGAGCATGCAAAATTCCAGGTAGTCTCCTCCCAGCCAAGGTCACTGTAATCGCCAATTCCGGTAAATGCCTCTACCAGCTCTTCTGCATCCTCGTATCCCTGGGATTTCAGTTCCTCAATGAACCACTCATCTACACCGTCAACAGCTTCCTTAAAAGACTCAATGTCCATATCCTCTTTTGCAGTGAAGGTAACGCCGTTTTTGTCTTTCCAGCGGTTCATGATCTCTTCATCACCGGAGCGGTTGATATAACGCTCGTACTCTACGGCTTTCTGGCCTGCCTCGTCTACAACAGCCTGCTGTTCCGGTGTAAGACCGTCATAAATTTCCTGGTTGATACAGAAGAACAGGCAGTCATAGATGGCATCCCACATGGAGCAGTATGGCTGAACCTCCTGTACACTGGCTGCATCGATTGCAGGAAGCGGATTCTCCTGACCCTCAACTGTGTTCTGCTGAAGGGCTGTGTAAGTCTCAGACCAGTTCAGGTTGGTTGCATCTGCGCCCCATCTCTTATAGCATTCCATAAGAAGGTTGGAACCGGCAACACGGATTTTCAAGTTTTTCATATCATCCACAGATTTTACTTCGCGGACACTGTTGGTCAGTTCACGGAAACCGTTCTCTGCAATACCCATGCAATGGAGTCCGTACTCACCAAGAATTTCTTTTAATTTCTCACCAGCCTCACCGTCAAACTTAGCATCTGCATCTTCTACAGAGTCATAAATAAACGGCAGGGAAACTACGTTAAATCTTGGGTCAAATGCAGAATAGATCAGGTTGGAATGCATGGAAATCTGTACCGGGTCTCCGTTCATCAGTGCCTGGATTCCCTCGGACTGGTTTCCGTTTGTCAGCTGGTCTGCTGCATATATGTTTACTTTTACTTTTCCTCCTGTGGCCTTTTCCATCAGCTCGCCAAACTTGCGGCCGCCGTCCGCCCAGGTAGAAGTCTCAGTTGTAGAGCATGCAAAATTCCAGGTGGTTTCCTCCCAGCCAAGATCACTGTAATCTGCGATCTCATTGAAGGAATAATCCCCGTCTCCGGCTGCAGAAGCTGCGGATGAGCCGCTGTCACCAGAGGAAGAATCTCCGGAATATGCACCATTTTTAGCAAGTGCTCTCGGAAGAGCCGTTGAAGTTACCGGAATATAGGTAACCACAAGAAGCACGGCCACACAGGCTGCCAGCATGGGCATAACTGCTTTTGAAATTTCCTGAAGGGTAACCTCCATGCCTTTTTTGATCTTGATTCCGATTGCCACAAACAGGTTGACACCAACCGGCGGAGTTACCTGTCCAATTGCAAGGTTTACAGTTGCCATCACACCAAATGCAACCACATCATAGCCAAGTGCTTTGCATACCGGAAGCATAACCGGAATAAAAATGTACATAGCAGAGTTTGCATCGATGAAGCAGCCTGCAATCAGGAAAATAATGTTTACGATCAGAAGGAAGGTAAACTGGTTATGTGCAATGCTTCCAAGAAGCTGAGAAGCTGCATCTGCAATACCGAATTTGGTACATACATAGGAAAACAGGGAAGCACATGCTACGATCAGCATAATTCCTCCGGTTGTTTTCGCAGAGTCAACACAAAGGTCAAACAGGTCTTTTAATTTTACCTCACGATAGATTACCATACCTACAAACAGACCGTATACAACGGATACGGCTGCTGCCTCTGTTGGGGTAAAAACGCCGCCGTAAATACCGCCCAGGATAATGATCGGCATAAGGAAGCCCCAGAAAGCATCCTTAAATGCATCCCAGCGTTCCCTGGCTGTGGCTTTTTTCTGTGCCGGCTGGATGCCTTTTCTTCTGGCTTCCACCATAACCACGATAACAAGTGCAACGCCCATCAGAATACCAGGTACAATACCTGCCATGAACATATCTGCAATGGATACGCCTGTAATGGAGGCATATACGACGAATGCGATACTTGGCGGAATGACGATGGCGATGGAACTGGAGGTGGCCATCAGCGCAGTAGAAAATGGTGCGCTAAAGCCGCCTCTTTCCACCATTGCCGGAACCAGAACTGCGCCAAGGGCTGCAACAGTTGCCGGGCCGGAACCGGAAATTGCACCGAAGAAGCAGGCTACAATAACGCATACGATTGCAATACCGCCTCTTCTGTGTCCCACACAGGTATCAACGAATTTAACAAGTCTTTTGGAAATTCCGGCTTTCGCCATGATATTTCCGGAAAGTACAAAAAACGGAATTGCCAGAAGCAGAAATTTGCTGATTCCGGCATACATATTGGTTGCCACAATCGTAAGGGAGGTTCCGGAGTACAAAATTGCACACACGGAGGACAGCCCCAGACAGATTGCAATGGGCACACCCATGATCAGGAAAACAAAAAATGAAACAAAAAGAACTGCGCTTATCATTTATTTATCCTCCTTCTTGATTTTGTCAGTACAGTAGTCAATGCAATATTCAATAAAATGTAAAATCATGCATCCGGATCCGATTGGAACAAAGGACCAGAAAATCCATTCCGGCCAGTTCAGTACGAAGGTACGCTTGCCGTTCTCCAGCTGTGTGATTACTTTGTCCATGCCAAACCAGAATAAGATGGCAGTAAAAATAATGCAAAGTACAGTGGAAAGGATTACGGATGGTTTTTTCAGCTTCTTGGGAAGACGGTCTGTAACCAAGGACAGGTTGACCAGCTCTCCTTCGCGACATGCAAGTGCGGCAGCCATTAAGGTAATAAGAACAAAGACTGCAACCACAAGCTCCTCGGTAAAGGACCAGGAACGATGGATGACTTTACGGGAAAAAACATTTCCCACTGTCAGGATCAGTATCAGCAGGGTGGATACTACAAGAATACAATTTTCCACTGCTGCTACTGCATTCATGATTTTCTTGAATACTTTCATTGATTTCTCCTCCTTTGTTGCTTGTGCGGTTTTTGTCTTTGCGCCGTTGGCGCTCCCGCAGCTGCCGACGACATTCGCAATCCGGGCTATTGCCCTACTTGCTCATGTCGTCTTGCCCGTCCAATATCCTTACATTTCCCATGCAAGGCTGCTGTCCGGGACTTTCACGCAAAAAGTCCGCCCCTAAACTAGGGACGGACTATATAAGGCCGCAACCACCCTGTTTCTCCTTTGAAACAAGTACGAAAAGACAACGTACCGACATACGTGGTTCCGGTAACGGGGAACGGCCGTGGAAACCTACTTGGCGTGTGATGCGTTCGGCTTCCCTTCTCGGGGATGATCTTCAAAACAGACCTGACGCTGCTTTCCACCTGCGCAGCTCTCTGTAGACAAGCTTCCTGTTCCTACTGCTTCCCTTCAAGGAATTTAATCCTTTTTAAATTTAGTTGTTTAACGAACTGAAGTAATTTTACTACCAAAGTTTTGGGAAGTCAAGTATAATTATACAAATTTCATGCATTATTTTTCGCCAGGGGGCAGACAGATGTACATATCTGCCAAACACGCTCTACCTCAACACCTTCCGTGACTCCTCATCTGCGAACTGCTGCCGTACCAGCTGATAGTAATAGCCCTTCTTTTCCAGCAGCTCCAGGTGCCTGCCCTGCTCTACGATTTTTCCATCCCGCACTACTAGGATCAGATCTGCGTTCCGGATGGTGGACAGACGATGGGCAATGAGGAAGGAGGTTCTTCCTTTCAGAAGCTTGTCTGTAGCCTGCTGGATCAGCTGCTCGGTTTTGGTGTCAATGGAGGAGGTTGCCTCATCCAGAACGAAGATGGCGGGGTCCGCAAGAACTGCCCTGGCAAAAGAAAGGAGCTGCTTCTCTCCTGTGGAAAGACGGTCGCCGCCCTCTCCTACATCGCTGTCATAGCCCTTATCCAGTTTCTCGGCAACCTCATCCGCATGTACTGCCCGGGCAGCTGCCTTCACCTCTTCGTCTGTGGCATCCAGTCTTCCATAGCGGATGTTCTCCATTACCGTGCCGGAAAACAGGTGAGGATTCTGAAGCACATAGCCAATATTACTGTGCAGCCACAGCTGGCTTCTCTCCCGGTAATCCCTGCCGTCGATCAGGATTCTGCCTTTCGTCGGCTCGAAGAAACGGCAGGCCAGATTGACCAGCGTACTTTTGCCAGCACCGGTCTCTCCTACGATTGCCACGTTGGTGCCAGCCGGGATTTTCAGGTTGAAGTCGGTTAATACCTCTTCTTTTCCGTCTGGATACTGGAAGGAAACGTGCTCAAACTCAATGTCACCTTTAATAGGCTCCCAGTTCTCCTTGTGGGGATCAAAGAAATCACCGTATTTCTCCAGCACTTCCGGGGAATCTACCACCTGGGGCTTCTCTTCCAGAAGGGAGGTCACCCTCTCAATATTTGCCTGCGCGGAAATGCACTGGGACAAAATTCCGGCAAGTCTCTGGATTGGCTCGAAGATTCCTACTGCATAAGCAGTAAAGGCAGCAAGGGTTCCCAGATCCAGCCGTCCGTCAAGTACCATAATTCCGCCGCGGTCCAGCACAAGGGCAGTAGCCAGAAAACCGAAAAACGCTACCATAGGAATGTAAATGGCGTTCAGTCTTGCTGCTTTGATGGAGGCACTTCGCATTTCCTCTGTTACTGCGGAAAATTCGCCGAAATTTTTCTCCTCCACCACCAGGGACTTCACGGTTTTGGCACCCATAATGCCCTCATTGTAGCCGCTTGTGATCTTGGAATTGATCTTGCGTACCTGACGGTTCCAGGTAAGGATCCGGTTCTGGAAGTACCAGGTGAGCACGGCAATAGCCGGTACGATCATCATGATCACCAGTGCCAGCTTCCAGTTCAGGAAAAGCATTGCCACAAGCACGCCAACCACATAGGAAATGGCCCAGAGCATGTCGATCACATCCCAGGCGATCAGCTCGGTGATCCTTGCCACATCGTTCATCACCCTGGAGAGAATATATCCTACCGGAGTGGCGTTGTAATAGGAAAAGGACAGCTTCTGAAGGTGGACAAACAGGGCGCGCTTCATATCGCGGCCTGTTTCCACGTCAATTTTCATGCATCCTCTGGTAAAGCAGATTACCGTACACATCTGGAACACGATCACGGCAATATACAAAAGGATAAATCCACCAAGGCCTGACAGGGTATTCTTCTCGATAAAGGAATCAATGGCATGGCGCTGGAACAAAGGCATAATAATGTCCACAACTGAACAAAGCAGATTCATCAGCACAACCATGATCAATGTATTTTTTCTTGGTGCAAGAAAGGGAAATATTTTTTTCCAGATGGAAAGGTCTATGGATTTGGTATATTCTTTTTCTTCTATTCGCATACTGCACCTCCTTCCATGAGACGAATGTCACTGTTCATCTGTATCTCATAAATATCTTTGTATGGTCCCTCCTGCTGGATCAGCTGGTCGTGAGTTCCCATCTGCTGGATTTCCCCTTTGTCCATGACAATAATGCAGTCTGCCTGCATAAGGGAAGTGATTCTGTGGGAAATCATAATGACCGTGGCTTTCTCCATCTCTTTTTTCAGTTCTTTGCGGATCTTGTTGTCTGTCTCGGTATCTACTGCGGAAAGGGAATCGTCAAATACCAGCACCGGAGCCTGTTTCATCAGCATTCTGGCAATTGCAACACGCTGCTTCTGGCCGCCGGATAAGGTAACGCCGCGCTCTCCCACAATGGTGTCGTATCCGTCGGTAAAATGCAGGATGGACTCGTCCACACAGGCAATTTCCGCTGCATGGCGGATTTCCTCATCCAGAAGCTGCTCCTTTGTGATGCCGATGTTTTCCCGGATGGTCCGGGAGAAAAGGAAGGGTTCCTGAAGGACCATTCCGATGTTCTGGCGCAGATACTGGCGGTCGATGTCACGGATGTCCGTGCCGCCGATGGTGATGCTTCCGCATCCCTCTGGCAGATCGTACAGGCGGTTCAGAAGATGGACCATGGTGGATTTGCCGCTGCCTGTGGTGCCAAGGATGGCGAAGGTGCTGCCTGCTGGGATGGTGAAGTTGATGTTTTTCAAAATCGGGTGATCCAGGGAATAAGTGAAGGACACATTGCGGAAACAGATGTCTCCGGTCAGCGCTGGCTTGTTATTGACATCTGTCGCATCCTCTTCCTCTGCTTCCAGAATATAAGCCACACGCTCCATGGAAACGCCTGCCTTACTCATATCGGAGATGATTCTGCCCAGGCTTCGCACCGGCCAGGTGAGGGAGGCGTTGTAGGAAAGAAAAGCAATAAATTCGCCAAGGGTGATCCTTCCTTCCACAGCGAACACCACGCCCAGAACCATAACCGTCAATACCTGCAGGTTGGTGATCAGATCGCCAGATGCCCAGAACACACTCATCAGCTTCCCCAGGTAAACCCAGAGGTCTGAGTAGGCGTTGTTTTTCTGGTCAAAGCGGTCGATCTCGTATTTCTCACGTCCAAAGGCACGGACCACCCGCACTCCTGTCAGGTTCTCCTGCACGGTGCTGGAAAGGGCGCCTTCCGCCTCGTCGGCATCCTGGAACCGCTTCCCGATCCGGGAATGAAAGAATGCGGAATAGCCGATGATCACCGGGAAAAAGGCTGCCGCCGCCAGGGTGATGGGCACATTCATGGAAAACATGATTCCCAGATACAAAATAATCAGAAAACAGATTCGGAACACCTCTGGAAGCTGCCGGCACACAAAGTTGCGGATGACTTCCAC
>OGCN01003237.1_pt1 | contig 15993 bp, 12 predicted proteins | sample 1570181 | NCBI WGS metagenome assembly OGCN01 (sample SAMEA4370584, study PRJEB24528) | human gut metagenome | reverse complement strand
TAAGCTGGTGCTGCTCGGCCCACGGCGTGATCGCCCGGGCGAGCGTCATGGGCGAAATGTAGGTTTCGGACCAGTCGGTCACAATATAGAGCGTTCCGTGCTCATCCCATTCGATGACCTGAAAGAGCGGGCGGATGTCCGCGGTGCGGGGACCCTTCTTGGTTTCACGGGTGAACATGAGGGAATCCGTGGCCGTGAAATCATCCCACGCTTCCATGAACAGCCGTCTGTCGGCGTCCGAGCCCACGAAGCGCAGAGAGAAGGTTTCCTGCACTGAGCCCACGGATTTGTCGTTGACCGGGATTTCTTCCAGCCTGTCGAGGCGCAGGCCGCGCAACATCCGGGGAGCGAGGCGCTTCATGACTTCCTCGGCGGAGAGCGGTTCGCGCAGGACGATGGAGAACCACTCCGCTTGGCTTTCCACGCCCACGGGCAAGGCTCGTCCGAAGGAGATGAGGGGCAGGGGATGGAAGCCCTGAGAAAAGGCCATCGGCAACCCGGCGCGACGCATGGCGCGCTCGAGCAGGGATTGCAGTTCAAGCTGGCTGATGTAGGCGGCTTCCGCTTCCTTGGTATGCCAGACGCGGTAACGCACGGCCTTGACGCCCAGAGCGGAGTTGATCGCGGGCGGCTCGGTCGCCTTGGGCGGCTTCGGCGGCATGAGCGACATCTTCTCCACCTTCTTCGGCGGCGCGGCCGCGGGCGGCCGCCAAGTGCGCAAGGACGGCCGCGACATGGGCGTGGGCATCCGCATCACGCTGAAGGAGGCGGCCACCGGCGAGAAGAAGGAGATCGTGTACGACCGCCTGGCGCCGTGCCCCGACTGCGACGGCACGGGCCTGGGCGAGGATGGCAAGGAGGTGACCTGCGAGGAGTGCCACGGCACCGGTCGGGTCGTCACCGTGCAGCACACCTTCCTCGGCGACATGCAGTCGGCCACCACGTGCCCCGCCTGCCACGGCACCGGCACGGTCATCGATAACCCGTGTCCCGAGTGCGAGGGCCAGGGCCGCGTGCCCGACCGCCAGCGCGTCTCGGTGGAGATCCCCAAGGGCATTCGCGACGGCCAGCAGCTGCGCATCCACGGCTTCGGCGAAGCGGGCATGCAGGGTGCGCCGGCCGGCGACCTTATCGTCACCGTGCGCATCGCCCCCGACGAGTTCTTCGAGCGCGACGGCGACAACCTGCACTGCAAGCTCGTGGTTCCCATGGTGCAGGCGGCGCTCGGCGCCGATATCGAAATCGACGGCATCTACGAGGACGAGAAGGTCACGGTTGTCATCCCCGAGGGCTGCCAGAACGACCAGATCGTGCGCGTGAAGGGCTTCGGCATGCCGCGCCTGAAAAGCGACGCTCGCGGCGATTTGTTCGCGCACATCGCCGTGGAGGTGCCGAAGAAGCTCTCCAAGCGCGAGCGCGAGCTTTTGGAGGAGCTGGCCGAGGAGATGGGCGAGGACGTGAACGAGGAGAAGCGCTCGCCCTTGCAGAAGCTCCGCGACATTTTCGAGTAGGACTACTGATCATGTCGTTGCCGCGCTTCTTCCTGGAAAACCAAGTGCTCGCTGCCGAAACGGAGGCAGTGTTCCCGCTGCGCCTTGAGTCCGACGACGCGAAGCACGCGCGGGTGCTCCGGCTGGCGGCGGGGGAGCACATCGCCGTGATCGACGCCGACCAGGATTACTTCGAATGCGAGATCGTCGATTTTGCGGACGAGCTGCCCCTCGTTTCCATTGCGCGCCATGAAGACGCGAGCGAGGCCGGCCCGCAGGTGATTCTGCTGCAGGGCCTGGCCAAGGGCGACAAGATGGAGACCGTCATCCGCCATGCCACCGAGGTAGGCGTGGCGGCCTTCGTCCCCCTTGCCTGCGCCCGCTCCATCGTGAAGCTGGACGCAAAGAAGGCGGCTGCGAAGACGGAGCGGTGGCGGGCCATCGCCAAAAGCGCAGCCATGCAATCGGGGCAGGCCCGGGTGCCGGAGGTCGTCGAGCCCGTCTCCGTGCGCGAGGCGGCCGCGATGCTCGTCCAGGCGACGGCCGTGCTCGTGTGCTGGGAAGAGGCGCCCGAGACAGCGAGTCTGAGCGAAGCCGTGCACGATGCGCTCCTCGCGACGTGCACGCTGGCCGCTGACGCCCGCATCGCCGTGGTCGTGGGCCCTGAGGGGGGCCTCGCCGAGGAGGAGGTGCGCTGCTTTCTCGGCTGCAACGCCCGCGCGCGCCTCGTGACCCTGGGCCCGTCCATCCTGCGCACCGAGACCGCCGGCATCGTGGCCCCGGCGCTGGTGCTCTACGAGCTGGGCGGCATGGGGAATCGGCCCTCTCCCACTTACGAGGGCAACCGTGGGTAGGGCCCTCTTCGGCTACACGGTCGTGAACTTGGGCTGCAAGGTGAACCGCGTGGAGGCCGACGGTTTCGAGCGGCTGCTCGCGGAACGCGGGGGAGTGCCTGTTGGAGAGGCGGCGGCCGACCTCATCGTCGTGAACACCTGCACGGTCACCGGCGAGGCCGAGAAGAAGACCCGCAAGGCCGTGCGCCATGCCCTGTCGACCAACGACGGCGCACGCGTCGTCGTCACGGGATGCGCGAGCGAACTCTCGTCGGAAACCTTCACCGCTATGGATGATCGCGTCGTTGTCGTACCCAAGGCAGGCGCGGATCTCTATCTCAGCGAGTTGGAAATGAGCGGCACAGCTCCTTGCGAAACGTCTGAATCTTTCTCGGCATCGCCCGCCGATGGCCGCACGCGCATCGGCATCAAAGTGCAGGACGGCTGCGACAATGCCTGCACCTACTGCATCGTGCACGTGGCCCGCGGCCGCGCGACGAACCGACCGGCCGGCGAGGTGGTGGCCGAGGCGGTGGCCCTCGCTGAATCCGGCGTCCGCGAGGTCGTGCTCACCGGCATCAACCTGGGCTCTTACGACGACGGCGGGACGGATCTGACCGACCTATGTCGCCGCCTTCTAACGGCCACCGCCGATCTGCACGGCGCGGGCGAGCCTCCCTGCCGCTTCCGCATCGGCTCCATCGAGCCTATGGACGTGACCGGCGAGTTCGTCTCTCTCCTCGCCGAGGCCGAGGGCCGCATCTGCCGCCATCTTCATCTGCCCTTGCAGTCCGGCTCGTCCCGGGTGCTGCGCGAGATGGCGCGCCCCTACGACGCCCACGAGTTCCGCCAGCTGGCCGACTTCCTGCGGGCGAGCGTCCCCTCCATCGCGCTGACCACCGACATCATCGTGGGCTTCCCCGGCGAGACCGATGAGGACTTCGAGGACACCTGCACGCTCGCTCGCCACGTCGGCTTCTCGAAGATCCACGTGTTTCCCTACTCCAAGCGAGAGGGAACGCCCGCGGCCGCCCGTGCAGACCAAGTGCCGCCCGAGGCGAAGGCCGCCCGCGCCGCCCGCCTGCGCGCGCTTTCCGACGAGCTCGCCGCCGCCGACCGTGCCTCTCGCGTCGGCACCGTCGAACTTGCCCTCGTGGAAACCCCCGAGACGGCCACCACCGAGAGCTACCACGAAGTGCCTGCTCCCGCAGGTGCCAAGATCGGCTCTCTCGTCCCGGTGAAAGTAGGATAGCCGCGCAGCAGGGACGACTCTTCTTCCCGAAACGCGCTCCAGATTAAGGCTCGCGCCGCACGAGTGACCTTTTCGGTCGACGAACACCTCTCCTTCTGCATGAGATCTCGAGTTGTAAGCGTCTGGGGGACGCACTGGACTCGGCTATTCAATAGCCTATTTGGAAAACACCTGGTCACAGCGGTGCTGGCAACAGCGACGCTTTCCACCCTGAGCAACTGCGCACGCGTAGACGCTTACAACTCGATATCTCGTGCAATTTCGGGGCAGTTCGTCGACCGAAGCTTGGCCGGAAGTTGACTGAGGTTTAGTTTTGGTTGAAGCGCGCTAACGGTCGAGTGCCGATGGGGTTTGGCTGCGACATCGATGGGAGTTTTGGAGCAGGCGCACAACAGATCGCACAAGATAGGTTACAATAACCGGCATGACTGATTTGATGCAGACAACGCTCACGGCGCCCGGCGGGGTGGACATGGCCCTCGTCGTCGGTGCCTCCGACGAGATTCTCCACGTGCTGGAGGAGTCCTTCGACGCTCGGCTCACCGTGCGGGGCGATCGCATCGTCATCGAGGGGAACGCCGTGGAGGTGCAGCAACTCACCGCGCTGTTCGCCGACCTGTTCAAAACGGTGGAGGAAGGGCAGGCCCCCGACACCGACTCGGTGCGCCGTTCCGTCGAGCTGCTCCGCCAGGCGGAGTTCGCCCCCGCCGCCCTGCGCGACGATGTGCTGCTCACCTACCGGGGCCGGGCCATTCGACCGAAGACCGCCGGTCAGAAGCACTACGTCGACGCCATCCGCGACAACACGGTCACTTTCGCCATAGGGCCGGCCGGCACGGGCAAGACCTACCTGGCCATGGCCATGGCGGTGGCGGCCTTGAAGCGCAAGGAAGTCGGCCGCATCGTGCTGTCGCGGCCCATCGTGGAGGCCGGCGAGAACCTCGGCTTTCTGCCGGGCACCCTCTTCGAGAAGGTGGATCCCTACATCCGACCGCTCTACGATGCGCTGTACTCCATGTTCGATCAGGAGCGAGCGAATGCCCTCATCGAGAACGGCACCATCGAGATCGCCCCTCTCGCCTTCATGCGCGGGCGCACCTTAAATGACGCCTTCATTATCTTGGACGAAGCCCAGAACACCACGCCCGAGCAGATGAAGATGGCACTGACGCGCTTGGGGTTCGGCTCGAAAATCGTCGTCACCGGCGACATCTCTCAAATCGATCTGCCCCGCGGGGAGAGCGGCCTTGTGCAAGTGCGCTCCGTCCTCGAGGGCATCGACGACATCGCGTTCTGCGATCTTTCCGGCAAAGACGTCGTGCGCCACTCTTTGGTGGCGACCATCGTGGCCGCCTACGAGCGCGCGGCGGGAAAGGCAAGATAGCCCATGGAAATCCTCATCACCTACGGACATCGCGAGGAAGACCTCGCCTCCCTTCCCATTCGCGACCTGGCCCTGTTCGTGCTCGAGCGCGAGGGGAAGCCCATCAACACGGAGGTCTCCATCAGCTTTGTGGACGATACGGCCATGGCCGAGCTGAACGAGCGCTTCCGCGGTATGGAAGGACCCACCGACGTGCTCTCCTTCGAATGCGACAACATCGACGACGACATCACCGCCGCCGACGGGCCGAGCTGCCCGGTCTACGAACTGGGCGACATCATCATCGCGCCCGACGTCGCGGCGCGCCAGAGCACCGAGTTCGGCAACTCCTTCGAGCAGGAAGTGTCGCTGCTCATCGTTCACGGGCTTCTGCACCTGTGCGGCTACGATCACATCGTGGACGAGGAGGCCGAGGTCATGGAGGCCCGCGAGCGCGAGCTGCTCACGGCCTGGACCGAGCGCGACCTGCCCGCTGTCTCCGAGAACCGCTGAGCGCTTGAGGGGCAGCCCGTTGACCGGCGACGATAAGATGAGGCCGCTCGTGCGCAGAGCGGGGGAGAGCCGCCGGTGCGGGGAGGGGCGCTTCCCGCTCGTGTGCGCCTTTCGCTGCGCGGCCGCCGGCGTCGCCTACGCCTTTCGCTCTCAACGCAACCTGAAGATCCAGGTGATCCTGGGGCTTGCCGCCGTCGCGGCCGGATTCGCCCTGGGCATCAGCCGCGTCGATTGGCTCGCCATCGTGCTCTGCATCATCGTCGTGTCCGTGGCGGAGGTGGTGAACACCGCCATCGAGTCGGCAGTCGATCTCGCCTCGCCCGAATGGCACGAACTGGCCCGCGCGGCCAAGGACGCGGCGGCCGGCGCCGTGCTTTTGGCCTCAGCGGGCTCGGTAATTGTCGGGCTCATCGTCTTCGCACCCTACGCGCTCGACCTTCTCTAACGCACGACGCCCCACCTCTTCGAAAGGAACTTCATGGATCTCGACGCCTACTTCGCTGAAAACCCCATGGGGGGCTCATTTCCCACCAATCCCGACTTCAAGAGCGGGTTCGTGACGCTGGTCGGGCGCCCCAACGCCGGGAAGTCGACGCTTCTGAACGCCATCATGGGCAAGAAGATCGCCATCACCTCGAACACGGCCCAGACCACCCGACACCGTTTCCGCGCCGTGCACACCACCGATGACATGCAGATGATCATTGTGGACACTCCCGGTCTGCACAAGCCCCAGGACGCCCTCGGCGAGGAGCTGAACACGAGCGCGATCAAGGCTTTGGAGGACGTGGACGTCGTGGCCATGCTCATCGACGCATCGAAGCCCATCGGACGGGGCGACGAGTGGGTGGCCGCCCAGGTGCGCGCCGCGAAGGGCTCGGCGAAGATCTGCGTGCTTTCCAAGACCGACCTGGCGAGCGATGCCGAGATCAGCGCCCAGCGCGAGGCGGCCGAGAAGCTCTGCGACTGGGACGCCATGGTGGCGCTGTCGGCCGAGACGGGCCGCAACGTGGACGCCTTCGTGGAGGAGGTGCAGTTTCTTCTGCCCGAGGGCCCGGCGTGGTTCCCCGCCGACATGGAGACCGACCAGCCGCTGGAGGTCATGGTGGCGGAATTCATCCGCGAGAAGATCCTGCGCAACTTCTTCGACGAGGTGCCCCATGCCATCGGCGTGGCTGTGGAGGAGATGGAGTTCGAGAAGCCGAACCTCTACCGCATCTACGCGGTCATCTACGTGGAGCGCGACAGCCAGAAGGGCATCATCATCGGCAAGCGCGGGGCAGCCATCAAGCGCATCGGCACCGAGGCCCGCAAGGACTTGGAGCTGCTGCTGGGGGCGAAGGTGTTTTTGGATCTTTCGGTGAAGGTGCGCAAGAACTGGCGCCGCGACGCCAACCAGATCCGTCGTTTCGGCTACGGGGAAGGGGCCTAGGCGCCTGTCGGACCCTCGCTGACTTCCTTGGGCGAACCAGTAACTTTGTTGTTGCTGGATATGGGGGCTATATTCAGAATAATCGGGTACAATTCTCCTCATCTGTGCAATCAATGAGGAGAACGTCGATGAAATGCCCCCACTGCTCATTCGATAATCGTGACGACGCCGCGTTCTGCGAGAACTGCGGCGAGGTGTTCGTAGCCGCCGGCGCGGCTAAGGTATCGGTGCCCTCCGTGGTGGAGGTGCCTCCGGTCGTCCGCGTGCCCGACATCGCTCCAGCCTCTTCCAAGTCGGCCGTGCGGGCCTCGGTGGCCGATCTGGTCGACCCGGTGCCCGACGGCCCGGAGGTTCCCGATCTATCCGGCTTCGAGCGGTTGGTGGACTCCAGTTACGTGCCGCCTGCGGCAGCCCAGGCCGGCGACACGGCCGAGATTCCGCGCATCAACGAGGAGTACGTGCCGCGGGCCCGCAGCTATGCCATGGGGCCGACGGAGAAGGAGCTGCGGCGCCGCGATCGCCAGCAGAAAAAGCTGGCGAAGAAGTTCACGAAAATGCAGGAGAAGGAGGAGGCGCGCAAGGCCAAGGAGCTTCTGCGGGCCGAGAAGGAGCGCTTGCGCGCCGAAACGGCTGCGGAGAAGGAGCGTTTGCGTGCCGCCGAGGCCGAGGCCCGCGAGCAGCGGCGGATAGCCGAGGCCGAGGCCCGCGAGGCCCGGCGCGCTGCCGAGGCTGCCGAGCGGGAGCGCCTCGCCACCGTCGAAGAGCGCGAGCGACTTGAGCAAGAGCGGGTGGCTGCCGCGACAGCAGCTGCGGCCGTGGCAGTCGAGACTGCCGAGATGGAAGAAACGCCTGAATTCACGACGCCCGGCGAAGATGCCTCTGTTGCTGAGAGCGAGGCCTCCAAGGCTGGCGATGCGTCCGGTGTCGCTTTCGGTGCGATTCCTGGTGCCGTCGCCGGCTTCGCAGCCGTAGACGCAACCGCCAAGGACGACGATCTCGACGAGGTGCTGTCCAGCGGGGACGAGGTAGTGAGCCTGTTCGAGCGGTCGGGCAAGCGTCCGGCGCGCATGGGCTCCCATGCGGCGCGCCCTTCAGTGAACCGCCAGAAGCGCGCCCGTAACCGAAACGTCCAGGAGGAGGCGGGGGCGACTCCGGAGGCGCCAGAGGCGTCGCCCGATGAGCCGGCCGACGTTCGCGCCACCGAGGAAACGGCGCTCATGGAGGCCGCTTCCGCCATTGTCGTCGCCGACCAGGCGACAGTCACGACCGCCGAGGCCGAGGAAGCGCTCGCGCCCCGGGCCACCGGCGAGCTGGCCGTTCCCGCGGCCATCGGCGAGGTGATTCCCGAGACAGAGCCTCCTGTAGATTACCAGGTACTCGAAGAGGACGCGTCGGCCCCCTACGAGGTCGACGACGAAACCTCCTCCCCGGCACCCACAGCGCGACCCCCGCGGGCCAAAGGCCCGATCATCGCGGCCGCATGCATCGTCCTGGCCGTGGTGCTCGCCGCTGTGGCGGGCGGCACCTATATGGCCGAGCTGTGGGGCGGCAAGACCATCCCCGAGGTAGTGGGCCTTTCGCAGCCGGAGGCGACTGATGCTCTGGCGGCCAAGGGCTTCGCTGCCCAGGCCGTCGAAGTGAAGTCCGACGATCCCCAGGGCACTGTGCTCTCGAGCGATCCCGAGCAGGGGCATCGCGCGGAAGAGGGCAGCACCGTGACGCTTTCCGTGGCGGTACCGCGCATCGTGCCGGCCATCGTGGGTGCCACAAGCGACGATGCCGCCCAGGCCCTCGAGGCAGAAGGGTTCACGGCGGTCACCTACACCGAGGAGAAGTCGAACGAGGCCGCGGGCACCGTGCTGGCCGTGAGCCCGGAAGCGGGCACGGAGGCGAAATCCGGCGATGCTATCACCGTCACCGTGGCTGTTCCCTATACCGTGCCCGATGTGGAGGGCATGTCCGAGGCCGACGCCAAGGCCGCGCTCGAGGCCGAGGGCTACGAGGTGTCCACCGAGTGGTACACCACCGAGGACATCGAGGAGGGCACCGCCGTCTCCACCGATCCGACCGCTGGAAGCGAGCTGAACTCCGGCTCCGAGGTCACGCTGTACGTCGCCCACTCCCGCGGCACCGAGCTGGTGGACCTCACCCGTGAGATCCTGCCCGGGGCCAACCTCACCAACGACGAGGGCAGCTTCAAGGTGGAGAACATCAAGAGCTGCACCTATCGCGGCGACGGCGAGGTGCTCTACACCGTGGAGGCGCGCCAGTACGAGGTGGTCACGATGCCCTTCGGCCTGGGCCAGGAGACGGTGTTCGCTAAGAAGCTCACCACCATCGAGGGCGGCATTGTGTGGAACGACGACAATGAGGTCTCCTACGCCAGCCCCTCCATCCGCTATTAGGAGCGGGGCGGCTTCGTGGCGCAACCGACCTACTCCCTGCGCGCTCTCGTGCTGCGCCGCACGAAGTTGGGGGAGAGCGACCTCATCCTCACGCTGCTTTCCGAGGACGGCAGCCAAAAGCGCGTCGTGGCCAAGGGGGCGCGCCGACCGAAGAGCAGCTTCGCGGCGCGCACCGAGCCCTTTTGCGTCATCGACGCCCTGTGCGCGACGGGCCGAAGTCTCGACATTCTGAAGGAGGCCCGGCTCGTCGCGGCCCATGACGCCTTGCGCTGCAACCTGGAGGCCTCTGCCGCGGCCGCTCCCGTGGCAGAGCTGCTCGCCCGCATGAGCCAGCGCGACCTCGCCAACCCGCGCCTGTTCCAGTCGGCGATGCGCGTGCTGGACGCCATGGACGGCGCCGACGACAGCCACCGTGCGGCGCTTTCGGCCGCCGAGCTGTTGAAGATCCTCGCGTTCTCGGGCCTGCGACCGAGCCTCGAGGTCTGCGTTGGCTGTGGCGAGCCGGTGGCCCTCACCGAGGGCGCCCGCCTCCCGTTCTCGGCTGCAGGCGGCGGCGTGCTCTGCGAGGGCTGCCGGGGTTTGGACGAATCCGTGCTTGTGGATGCCGGCACCCTCTGCTGGGCGCAGTACTTCCTCACAACCCCCTTCGACGCCATTGCAGAAGGGCCGGCCGACCTTTCGGCCTCCTTCGCCGTCCTGCACCTCGTGCAGGATCTCGCCCGCGCCCACATCGGCAGCTCGCTGAAGTCCCTCGAGTTCCTCTTCACGAGTGGCTTGTTCTAGTGTCGCACCGCTTTTTCGCAGCGCTCACCCAGCCCCAATATGCAGAAACCGTGTCGCTCGCGGAAACCTTAGGCGAGGCGCGCCGCAAGTGCCCTATACTGGGCGGGCTGCCAAAACGGCGGCGCAATTCGCCTTTGGTTCCCACGGACCACTTCCATGGCTACCCAAGGCGGATGAAAACGGCATGCCGCCCACAGGCGGTGAAGACGGGGGGAGACCCCCGGAAAGAAAGGTGGACCAGCTATGGCCAGCAAGCTCAGCATCTCCAAGGAGCGCACCGCGGAACTCATCAAGGAGTTCGGCAAGAACGATCAGGACTCCGGTTCCGCCGAGGTTCAGGTCGCCATCCTCTCGGAGCGCATCCGCAACCTCACCGAGCACCTGAAGACGCACAAGAAGGACAACCACACCCGTCGCGGTCTCATGATGCTCATCGGTAAGCGCCGCGGTATGCTGAAGTACATCAAGGAGCGCAACATCGAGGAGTACCGCGAGCTCATCAAGAAGCTCGGTATCCGCGACAACATCTAGCTCGAGCATGTACGGGGCCCCGCCTGGGGCCCCGTTTTCTGCTATAAGCGGTCGGAAGCGCATGAGGTGCCGACGGTCGCGGGGGCGGCGAATGTAAGTAGCCGCGCCCGAAGAAGTCCTCCGCAATGAGGCGGGGGAGTTGAAGAGAAAGAAAAGCGTTATGACGAAAATTGTCGAAGAATTCGAGTTGTACGGCAAGCAGTACCGTCTCGAGACCGGCGAGCTGGCCAAGCAGGCCACCGGCGCCGTGCTCGTGACCTGCGGTGCCACGAGCGTGCTCGTGACCGCCGTCGTCTCCAGCCAGGAGAAGGACTACGACTTCTTCCCGCTCACGGTCGACTACATCGAGAAGATGTACGCCGTGGGCCGCATCCCCGGCGGCTACCTGAAGCGCGAGGCGAAGCCCTCCGACCACGGCACGCTCGTGGCCCGCATGGTGGACCGCCCCATCCGACCGGGCTTCCCGGACGGCTACAAGAACGAGGTGCACATCGTGGCCACCCCGTTCGTCATCGACGGCGAGAACCTGCCCGACACCATCTGTGTGGCCGGCGCCTCTGCGGCGCTGCTCGTGGGCGGCGCCCCCTTCGACGGCCCGGCGGCCTGCGTGCGCATCGGCCGCGACATCGAGACCGGCGAGTTCATCGTGAACCCCACCAACTCCGAGCAGGAGAACTCCGATCTGGAGCTCACCATCGCCGGCACCGCCGACTACATCTCCATGGTGGAGGCCGGCGCCGCTGAGATCTCCGAGGAGGACATGCTCGCCGCCATGACCTTCGGTCAGGAGGCCATCGCAGCCTTCTGCGAGAAGCAGGCTGCCTTCCTCGCCAAGGTGAACCCCACCCCCATGGACTACACCATCCACGCCGCTGACCCGTCCGTGGCCGAGCGCGTCGACGCCCACCTCGACGAGATGTCCGCGGCCCTGAAGGACGCCGACAAGGCCGCCCGTATGCAGAAGGTGGAAGAGCTCAAGTCCTCCATCATCGAGAACGACTTCACCGAGGAGGAGCGCACTACCTGGGGAAGCGACATCAAGGCGGCCCTCAAGGCCCTCGAGAAGCGGGCCATGCGCGCCATGATCCTCGAGACCGGCGAGCGCGTCGACGGCCGCACCCCCGAGGAGATCCGTCCGCTGTACATCGTGCCGGGATACCTGCCCCGCGTGCACGGCTCGGGCCTGTTCCAGCGCGGCCAGACCCAGGTCATGTCCGTGTGCACCTTGGGAATGCTCAACGAGTGGCAGCGCCTCGACACCATCTGGCCCGAAGAGGGCAAGCGCTACATGCACCAGTACAACTTCCCGCCCTACTGCACCGGCGAGACCGGCCGCATGGGCGCGCCGAAGCGCCGCGAGGTGGGCCACGGCGCCCTGGCCGAGCGCGCGCTTGTGCCCGTGCTGCCCGACACCGACACCTTCCCCTACGCCATCCGCGTGGTCTCCGAGGTGCTGGAGTCCAACGGCTCCTCCTCCATGGCCTCCACGTGCGGAAGCTGCCTGGCGCTGATGGACGCCGGCGTGCCGATCTCCGCGCCCGTCTCCGGCGTGGCCATGGGCCTTATCAAGGAGGGCGATGACGTGGTCATCCTCTCCGACATCCAGGGCATCGAGGACTTCCTGGGCGACATGGACTTCAAGGTCTGCGGCACGCCCAACGGCATCACCGCCCTGCAGATGGACAACAAGGCCAAGGGCCTGTCCGTGGAAATTTTGGCTCGCGCGCTGAAGCAGGCCCACGAGGGCCGCGCCTTCATCCTGGCCGCCATGCTGGACACCATCGACGGCCCGCGTGCCGAGATGAAGGAGACCGCGCCGCGCATCGAGACCATCAAGATCCCCGTGGACAAGATCCGCGACGTCATCGGTTCCGGCGGCAAGGTGGTCCGCGGCATCCAGGAGGAGACCGGCGCCTCCATCGACATCCAGGAGGACGGCACCATCCACGTGGGCGCCGTCTCCGGCACCGCCATGCAGGCGGCCAAGGACATGATCCTGGGCATCGTGAAAGAGCCCGAGGTGGGCGAGGTCTTCGAGGGCGAGGTCGTCGGCATCAAGGACTTCGGCGCCTTCGTGAAGCTCACGCCGGGCAAGGACGGCCTGCTCCACATCTCGCGCGTGGCCAACGGCCGCGTCGGCAAGGTGGAGGACGTGCTTAGCCTGGGCGACATTGTGAAGGTGGAAGTGCTCGAGATCGACCCGAAGACCGGCAAGATCTCGCTGGATCGCCTGGACAAGCCGGACGCTCCGGCCTCTTCGGGCCCGGCTCCGCGCGACAAGGGCGAGCGTCACGAGCGCCGGGAGCGTCGGGAGGACAACCGTCCCGGGCGCGCCGGGCGCACGCCGCGCCGTCGCCACGAGAGCGGCAGCAGCAACTAGCACTTTGGGAAAGGGTCGCAGGTCGCGGCCCTTTCTTGTTGCAACTCCTCCAAAGAGGAGCTACGCGGTATTCTGATTCGCTCAGACAGTCCTCGCTTTGTGGAACAGGACATTCAGTCCTGTTCCAGTCGCTGCGGAACTCGCTCGGTCAGAACACCCCGTATCTCCTCTACACTCTCACGTTGTTGCTTTACAATAGCGTTTACTCTTCTTATTGAATCTGACTGGTGTATGGGAGGTTTTCTATGATTAAGGTTGCGGTGGCGGGTTATGCGGGACGTATGGGTTCCGCGGTGGTGGATGCGGTGACGGCTGCGGACGACATGACGGTGGTCTGCGGCATCGATCCCCATGCCGCAGAGGCGCCCTTCCCCGTGTTCGGCACGCTGGCCGAGGCGCTGGATGCGGCGGACGTCGACGTGCTCGTCGACTTCACGCAGCCGAACGTGGTGGCAGGCAATCTCTCGGTAGCGCTGCCGCGGGGGGTCGATTGCGTGGTGGGCACGACGGGGCTCTCCAACGAGACGCTGGAGGGGCTGGCCGCCTCGGCGGCGCCGGGGACGTGCCTGTTCTACGCGCCGAACTTCACCACCGGCGCCGTGCTCATGATGGAGTTCGCGAAGGCGGCGGCGCCCTACTTCCCCGAGGCCGAGGTCATCGAGTACCACCACTGCAACAAGAAGGACGCGCCCTCCGGTACCGCCGTGCGCACCGCCGAGATCATCGCGGAGGCCCGCGCCCCCCGCGTGAGCGAGGCTCCCGGCCGCGAGACGGAGATCGCCGGGGCTGAGGGCGCTCGCGGGGCGCTCATCGACGGCGTGCCGGTTCACTCCGTGCGCTCCATGGGCTTTGTGGCCAGCCAGGAAGTGATCTTCGGCTCACTGGGTCAGACGCTCACCATTCGCCATGACTCGTGGGATCGCACCTCCTACATGCCCGGCGTCCTTCTCGGCATCCGCAGCGTAGGGAACCGCGACGGCCTCATCGTGGGCCTCGAGAACTTTATGAATTAGCCACTCAGCCCCCATTCGTTCGCAGACACCATCCGTAGGGGGGCGGCCTTGGTCGCCCCTGTTTTGTCTCGCGCGATCGTCCCGCTCGCCAGGGCCGACCAAGGTCAGCCCCTACGGAGCGGACGCAAGGGCAGTGCCCGCTTGGGGCAGCATCTTATCCCCGCAGGTTGTGCGTTTGACGGACTTACGGGCGCTCGCGTTTCCCCGTCGAGCCAACCATGGCATAATAGAGCTGTGCTAGGGCAGCCACGCCCCCCGAGTTTGTTTAAGGAGATACTTCCATGGAGTTCAAGCGCGATCCTCGCTTCGGCCGCATGATTCCGGCCATGGTCACCCCGTTCAACGCCGACCTCGAACTCGATCTCGACCGGGCTCAGGAGCTGGCCGACCGACTCGTGCGCGGCGGTGCCGACGCCCTCATCGTCAACGGGACCACCGGCGAGAGTCCCACGGTGTTCTACCCCCAGAAGCTCGAGCTGTTCCGCGCCGTGGTGCGCGCCGTGAACGGCCGTATCCCCGTCATCGCGAACGTCGGCGACAACTGCACGGCCGACACGGTGTACTTCGCCCAGGATGCCGCCAAACAGGGCGTCGACGGCTTCATGTGCGTCGTGCCCTACTACAACAAGCCCCCGCAGGAGGGCCTGTACCGCCACTTCAAGACCATTGCGGATTCCACGGACATGCCCATCATCCTGTACAACATCCCCGGGCGCTGCTCCATCAACATGGAGGGCGACACCACCCTGCGCTTGGCCCACAACTGCGACAACGTCGTGGCCATCAAGGAGGCCTCGGGGAACTTCGATCAGATCAAGTACATCATCGACAACGCTCCGGCCGGCTTCGACGTGTACTCCGGCGACGACTCGTCCACCCTCGACATCATGGAGCTGGGCGGCGTGGGCGTCATCTCCACCATTGGCAACGTCGCGCCCGACCGTATGAAGGCCATCGTCGATCTGGCCGCTAAGGGCGAGTGGGATGCGGCCCGTGAGGCCAACGAGGCCCTGATGCCGCTCATGAAGGGCCTGTTCGAGACCTCGAACCCCATCCTCGTGAAAGAGGCCTTGAGCCTCATCGGCTTCCCCGTCGGCGGCGTGCGTCTGCCGCTCGTGGACGCCACGCCGGAACAGTCGGCGCGCCTGGCCTCCATCATGCGCGAGGTCGGTGTTCTTGACTAGAATCGTCCACCATTGAAGATGCGACGCCGGCCCGACGCCCTCGGGTCGGCGTTTTTGCGCGTTACTACCTTTAGAAAGAGGCATTGAATGACCAAAGAAAACCAAGAGAAGCAGAACGGCCGCACGGAGGGCGGCAACGGCAAGAACGCCAATCGGCGCAACAACGATCGCCGCAAGAACAACACCTCCTTCAAGCGGGTGAACTTGGAGCGCAAGCGCCCGCAGCTCTCGCGCGGCGAGACGGCGGCGGCCAAGGAGGCCCCCTCCGGCGGCCGAAAGCCGCGGCGCGGCTCGAAGGCGGGCAAGGATCCGAACGCGAAGCTCAAGATCATCCCGCTCGGCGGTCTTGACGCCATCGGCAAGAACATGACCGCCTTCGAGTGCAACGGCGACATGATCTTGGACGACGCGGGCCTGATGTTTCCCGACGACGACCATCCGGGCATCGATCTCATCCTGCCCGACTACACCTACGTGCTGGAGAACGCCGACAAGCTGCGCGGCATCGTCATCACCCACGGCCACGAGGACCACACGGGCACGCTACCCTACCTTCTGAAGGATCTCGACCGCACGGTGAACATCTACGCCACGAAGCTCACGCTCGGCCTCATCGAGGGCAAGTTCGCCGAGCACCGCGTGAAAAACGCCAAGCTCATCGAGATCAAGCCCGGCGACGAGGTCAAGCTCGGCTGCTTCACCGTCGAACCCATTCACGTGAACCACTCTATCCCCGACGCGCTGGCTTTCGCCATCGAGTGCCCGGCGGGCGTGGTCATCCACACCGGCGACTTCAAGGTCGACTACACGCCGC
>OGCN01003231.1_pt1 | contig 16002 bp, 10 predicted proteins | sample 1570181 | NCBI WGS metagenome assembly OGCN01 (sample SAMEA4370584, study PRJEB24528) | human gut metagenome | reverse complement strand
GGCACGTTGTAGTTCTGCGGGTCGTAGCCCCAGTTGTAGCCGCCGTCGGGGCGGGACTCGTCCACCGTGGCGTAGTCGTAGATGGGCTGTAATTGCACATGGCTGATGCCCAGATTTTTCAGATAATTCAGGCAGGTCGGGTGTTCGCCGTCGTTGTCCAGCGTGGTGTCATCGGGCGTGAAGCCCATGAACTTGCCGCGCCACTCCGGGCGCACACCGCTGTGCCCGTCAGCGGAAAAGTCCGCCACATGCACCTCCCACACGCTGCGGGCGTGGGCCGGGATGTCGGGGCGACGGTCCTGCTCCCAGCCGTCGGGGGCGGCCTGTGTCAGGTCCACCACCATGCCGCGGGTGCCGTTGGCCCCGGCGCTGCGGGCGTAGGGGTCCACGACCTCATGCACGCGGCCATCCGGGAAGTAGATGCGGTAGATGTAATACGTCCCGTGCAGGTTGCCGGGCAGCACAATGGCCCAGACGCCGCCATCGCCGCGGCGCATTTCGTGTACGCCCAACTCTTTCGCGCCCGGCTCGGCGTCGGTGCCGGTGGCATACAGGCAGACCACGACCCCGCAGGCAGTGGGAGCCCACAGCTTGAAGGTGGTTTCCTCCGCCGTTGGATTTGCGCCGAGGTCGCTGCCGTGGTAATAGGGCAGCTCACAGGCCTGATGCCAGTTCATGAGTGATCGCTCCTTACAAATAGTCTGCATTTATTGTAGCAGGTGGAGCGACAGTTTGCAAGGGAAACGTTTCACCGCCCAGCGGAAACCTTTGCACCCGGTATCCCATGTAAAGAAGCCATACACAAGCAAAAATCCCCTGCCCGTGCGGACAGGGGATGCGGTTGCTTATAGAGGTGGATCACTCGCCCAGATGCCAGATGTCCTTGTTGTACTCGGCAATCGTGCGGTCACTGCTGAACAGGCCGGCCTTGGCAATGTTGATGACGCACTTCTTGCGCCAGCCCAGCGGGTCGCAGGCGTAGTCGCTCAGGGCCTGACCCTTGCGCACCACATAGGCGTTGAAGTCGGGCAGCGTCTGGAACCAGTCCTTCCAGACCAGCTCGTCGTGCAGGCGGCGCAGGTTTTCCTCATGCCCGGCGGCCAGCATCTCCGGCCCGACGAGGAAATCGACGGCGCGGCGGATGTTGGGGTCACCCTCCACCCACTGGCTGGCCTGATAGTCGCCCATCTCATAGCGGTGGATGACCTGATCGGACGTCTGGCCGAAGATATAGATGTTCTCATCGCCGACCTGCTGACAGATCTCGACGTTCGCACCGTCCATCGTGCCCAGCGTCAGCGCACCGTTGAGCATGAACTTCATGTTGCCGGTGCCGGACGCCTCCTTGGAGGCCAGCGAGATCTGCTCCGACAGGTCGCAGGCGGGGATAAGCTTCTCAGCGGCGGTGACGTTGTAGTTTTCCACAAAAACGACCTGCAGATACTTCGACACAACCGGATCCGCCGCAATGACCTTAGACAGGGTCAGCAGGGCGTGGATGATGTCCTTGGCAATCGTGTACGCCGGGGCGGCCTTGGCACCGAAGATGCTGACCAGCGGCGTGGCGGGCAGATGCCCGGCCTTGATCTCATGATACTGGTGGATCAGGTAGAGCAGGTTCAGCTGCTGGCGCTTGTACTCATGCAGGCGCTTGGACTGGATGTCGAACATTGCATCCGGGTCAACGGTGATGTTCTGCGTGCGGTGCAGCCAGTCGGCCAGTGCGCGCTTGTTCTGCGCCTTGACGGCGGAGAACTGCTGCAAAATATCGACATTTTCCGTGTAGGGCAGCAGTTTTTCAAGCTCGGCGGCGTCCTTGCGGAAGCCGGAACCGATAAGTTTTTCGATCTCGGCGGTCAGTGCCGGGTCGCACTCCAGCAGCCAGCGGCGGAAGGTGATGCCGTTGGTCTTATTGTTGAATTTTTCGGGGTAGAGCTGGTAAAAGCCGTGCAGCTCGCTGTTTTTCAGGATTTCGGTGTGCAGATGGGCAACGCCGTTCGTCGAGTGGGTGAAGTGGATGTCCATGTGGGCCATGTGAACGCGGTCGTCCCCGTCGATGATGGCCAGACTCTCGTCGGTGGTGCGGGTGCGGGCCAGCGTGTCGAGCTTTTCAATGATGGGCATGAGCTGCGGCACGACGGCGTCCAGATAGGCGCGGGGCCACTTTTCGAGCGCCTCGGCCAGAATGGTGTGGTTCGTGTAGGCACAGGTCTTTGTGACGATCTCGACGGCCTCGTCAAAGTCGATGCCCTTCTCCCCCAGCAGGCGGATTAGTTCGGGGATAACCATGCTGGGGTGGGTGTCGTTGATCTGGATGGCGGCGTAGTCGGCCAGATCGTGGTAATCACAGCCGCGGGCGGCACACTCGGCCAGAATCAGCTGGGCTCCGGCAGAAACCATCAGGTACTGCTGGTAGACGCGCAGACGGCGTCCGGCCTCGTCGGAGTCATCGGGATACAGGAAAAGCGTCAGGTTTTTGTCGATGTCGGTCTTGTCGAACGTGATGCCGTCGTGGACGATGCTCTCATCAATGGTGTCGAGATCGAACAGATTCAGCGTGTTCGTGCGGCCCTCGTAGCCCGTGACGGCCAGCTTGTACAGACGGGCGCTGTAGGTCTTGCCGGCCAGCTCGACGGGATAGACCGTATCCGTTTTTTCCGCCCAGGAGTGGGCGGTCAGCCACGGGTCGGGCAGCTCGTTCTGGACGCCATCCTTGAAGGACTGGTGGAACAGGCCGAAGTGATACCGCAGGCCGACACCGTCGCCGGGCAGGTTCAGCGTGGCGAGGGAGTCAAGGAAACAGGCGGCCAGACGGCCCAGCCCGCCGTTGCCAAGGCTTGGCTCCGGCTCGACCTCCTCAATATCGGACAGGTTTTTCCCGGCAGCGGCCAGCGCGGCGCGGGTGTCGTCGTACAGCCCTAAATTGATAAGGTTGTTGGACAGCAGCTTGCCAATCAGAAACTCGGCGCTGATATAGTAGAGCTTGCGGCCCGTGACGGGACGGACGCGGGCGGCGCTCTGTTCGCGGACGATGTCCAGCAGGGCCAGATAGATTTCCTGGTCGGTGCAGGCGGTCAGGGGCTTGTTGGTTCTGGCTTCCATCGCAGCAGTCATATTCATAAGAGGTTGCCTCCATTCGTGTATAGGCTTCTTGGGTACAACTTGGTTATACCACACAAAACGTGCATCTGACTTGCAAAATACCCGCAACTTATGGTACAATACGATCATGTGAGGTGAAAATATGGCGAAACAAGAGCGTTTGCGCGAAGCAAAACAACACGGGGCCGCGTGGTTCCCGTTCAATATCTACCCGTGCACGATCCCGAAGGACTTCCCGCAGGTGGCGCTGCACTGGCAGGACAGCATGGAGCTGGTCTTTGTCAAAAAAGGGCGCGGCATCGTGCAGGCCGGGCTGACGACCTACACGGCACAGGCGGGCGACATTTACGTGTTTGCTCCCGGCGTACTGCACGCCCTGCGCCAGCTGCCCGGTGAGGCAATGGAATATGAGAACATCATCTTTGAGCTGGAGCTGCTGGGCGGCGCCGGTGACATCTGTGCAGAGAAGTACCTGCTGCCGCTGCAGAGCGGACGTCTGGCTCTGCCCATGCGACTTGGCCCGGAAGACTGGGGCTACAACTGGGCGGTGCGGTGCCTGCACGCGGCGGAGGAATTCAACAAGATCAAAGACGTGGGATATGAACTCTGTATAAAGGGCGAGCTGCTGCTGTTTCTGGCGGCGCTGGTGGGCCGCACCGGAGACCTGCCCCCTGCCGATACCCCCGATACCCGGCGGCTGAAAACCGTGGTGCAGCTTGTGAATGAGGGCTACGCGGGGGCGCTGCATGTGACCGACGCAGCGGCGGCCTGCGGATGCAGCCCCAGCCATTTTATGCGCTGGTTCAAGAAAATGACCGGCCAGGGCTTTACCGAATACCTGAACGAGCAACGCCTGAACGCCGCCGCCGATGCCCTGCGCAGCGGCAGCGACACCGTGCTGGCGATTGCGGAGCAATGCGGGTTTGAGAATTTGTCCTACTTCAACCGTCTGTTCAAAAAGCGGTACGGGATGACGCCGCGGGAATACAGAGGGAGAAAATAAAAAAGCCTTCCCCCGCGGGGGAAGGTAGCCCGAAGGGCCGGATGAGGAGCGAGTCTGCGGCGAAATCCCGTGAACGGGTGGCTGCGGAAGCTTTGCCCTCATCCGTCCGCTTCGCGGACAGCTTCCCCCGCGGGGGAAGCCTGAAATTATGCCTTTTTGCTGTAATCCCGTGCGCCGTAAATTGCCGTGCCGACGCGGACGATGGTCGCGCCCTCGGCGATGGCGGCGGCGTAGTCGTGGCTCATGCCCATGGACAGAATGTCCATCTGTGCCCGGTCATAGTGCCGGGCGTCGGCTCTGGCCAAAAGCTCCCGCATCTGTGCAAAAAAGCGGCGGGTCTCGGTGTCGTCGGCGTCGGCGGGCGGGATCGCCATCAGGCCGCGCAGACGGATGTGCTCCCTGGCGGCGGCAGCCTCCAAAAGCGGGAACAGGCTGTCGGCGTCCACGCCGCTCTTGCTGGCCTCCTCGCCGATGTTGATCTCGACGAGAATGTCCTGCACCAGCCCCAGACGGGCCGCGGCGGCATCGATCTTATCCAAAAGGCGCGTGCTGTCCACGCTCTGGATCAGCGCGGCGCGGCCTACGACCTTGTTGACCTTGTTCGTCTGTAAATGCCCGATGAAGTGCCCGGGCTTGCCGTTGTAGGCGTTTGCGTCGGTCTTTTCGACCAGCTCCTGCACATGGTTTTCACCGAAAAGGTCAATGGGCAGGTCGGCGCTGTAGCGCACCTCCTCCACCGTGCGGGTCTTGCAGGCGGCGCAAAGGCGCACCTCTGCCGGGTCGCGGCCTGCGGTCTTGGCGGCAACGGCCATCGTCTCACGGATCTTCGCGACGGCCTCGGCCATCTGCTGCTTCTGGGCTTCGGGAATCATCGCACTTCCTCCTGACTGTAAACGGCGCGGGAACCGCCGATGAACGGCGGACGGGTGCGGGCGCAGAGCAAAATTGCCTGCCCGATGTGGTCCATCGACAAGCGCACCGGCACAGCCACGCGGCGCAGGTGCATACCGATCAGCGTACCGCCGATGTCCATGCCCGCGGCGGCCCTGACCTCCTCCACAAGGACGGGGTCGTTAAAGCGCTGCCAGCAGTTCGTGGCCCAGCTGCCGCCCGCGTGGGGCTGCGGAATGGCCGAGACGATCTGATAGCCGTTGGCCTTCGCGGCCTCGCGCTCAATGACGATAGAACGGTTCAGATGCTCACAGCACTGGGCGGCCAGATAGACGCCCTGCTCCTGCAATGGCGGCAGCACGCCCGCCAGCACGGCAGCGGCAGCCTCCATGCTGGAATCCTTGCCGATGCGCCCGCCCATGATCTCGCTGCTGGAGCAGCCGACCACAAAAATGTCCCCGGTCTCAAGATGCGCAGCCTGCAGCAGTTCTTCCACAGCCTGCCGCGCCTGCGCCGTAAGTTTTGCATAATCCACAGGTAATGCCCCCTTTGGTTACTATTATAGCAGGGGTGTCAATAAAAGAAAAGCCTTCCCCCGCGGGGGAAGGTGGCCCGTAGGGTCGGATGAGGGCGACCCTGCGGATGCTGCTCATAAATAGGTGGCTCAGACTGTCGAGAAACTCTTGTAGGGGCGAGCATTGCTCGCCCGTGCCCGTTTGCCTTGCAAGAAACTATCCCGGAAAATGCGTTGCTGCGGTAAGTTGGCGGGCGACCAATGGTCGCCCCTACACACAATAAGGCGGGAATGCAATTCTTTTGACGGTCTGAATCGACAGCGTGCAACGGATTTGGCACACTGTCGACTTTTTTGTTTTGGGCTTACGCCGTCACATCCTCAAACTGACTGTTGTACAAATCGGCATAGAACCCGCCGGCTTCGATCAGCTCGTCGTGCGTTCCCTGCTCGACAATGTCGCCCTCGCGCATGACCAGGATCAAATCGGCATCGCGGATGGTGGACAGGCGGTGCGCGATGACGAAGCTCGTGCGGCCCTGCATCAGGCGGTCCATAGCGGTCTGGATGCGCTGCTCGGTGCGGGTGTCAACGCTCGATGTCGCCTCATCAAGGATCAGGATGCGGTTGTCCGCCAAAATCGTGCGGGCAATCGTCAAAAGCTGCTTCTGGCCTTGGCTGACGTTGGAGGCGTCCTCGTTCAGCTCCATCTGGTAGCCGCCGGGCAGCGTGCGGATAAAGTGGTCGGCGTTTGCAGCCTTCGCGGCGGCAATGACCTCCTCGTCCGTGGCATCCAGACGGCCATAGCGGATGTTCTCCATGATCGTGCCCTTGAACAGCCAGGTATCCTGCAGCACCATGCCGAAGCCCTCGCGCAGGTCGCTGCGGTCAAAGTCCCTGACGTTGTGGCCGTTCAGCAAAATTTCGCCGGAATCCACATCATAGAACCGCATGAGCAGCTTGACCATTGTGGTCTTGCCCGCGCCGGTGGGGCCGACGATGGCGACCTTCTGGCCGGGCTTGACATTGCAGCTGAAATTGTGGATGACGGTCTTTTCCGGCGTGTAGCCGAACTTTACATGGTCAAACGTGACCTGACCGTCGATGCAGGCGGGGTCGGCGCGGCGGGCGGGGTCGGCCAGCTGGTTCTCCTCTGGCTCGTTCAAAAATTCAAAGACGCGCTCGGCGGCGGCGGTCATGCTTTGCAGCATGTTGGACACCTGCGCCAGCTGCTGGATGGGCTGGGTGAAGTTCTTGACGTACTGGATGAACGCCTGAATATCGCCGATGGTGATGGCGCCCGCTGCGGCAAAAATGCTGCCGACGATGGCGACGGCCACATAGCCCAGGTTGCCCACAAAGTTCATGATGGGCTGCATCAGGCCGGACAAAAACTGCGATTTCCACGCGGATTCGTACAGCTTATCGTTCGCGGCGTTGAAGTCGTCCAGCACGGCGGCCTCGCGGTTGAACGCCTTGATGACGTTGTGGCCGGAGTAGACCTCCTCGACCTGACCGTTGACAACGCCCAGTGTCGCCTGCTGCGCCTTGAAATACTTCTGGCTGAACTTGACGACCACCAGCACCAGCGCCATCGAGATCGGCAGGATCAGCAGGGCAATCAGCGTCATTTTAGGGCTGATGGACAGCATCATGATGAGCACGCCGACCATCGTCGCAACGCTGGTGATCAGCTGGGTCACGCTCTGGTTCAGGCTCTGGCCCAGCGTATCCACGTCGTTTGTAATGCGGGACAGCACCTCGCCGACGGTGCGCTTTTCAAAGTAGGCCAGCGGCAGGCGGTTGATCTTTTTGCTGATCTGGTCGCGGAAGTCGTAGCAGACCTTCTGCGACAGGCCGGACATGAGCCAGCCCTGAATGAAGCTGAACGCCGCGGACAGCAGGTACATGCCCAGCAGGAACAGCAGCACCTTGCCGATGTAGGCAAAGTCGATGCCGCCCACGCCGCGCAGCTTGGCGATCCAGCCGGTGGCCAGCGCTGTGGTGGCCTTGGCCAGGATCTTCGGCCCTGCAATGTTGAAAATGGTTGACAGAACAGCAAAAACAATGACGACGACCAGCGACAGCTTATACTTGCTCAAGGCGGCCAGCAGCTGGCGCAGCGTGCCCTTGAAGTCCTTGGCGCGCTCCGTCGTCATGCGTCCGGGTCTTGGCATATCACTCACCCTCCTTCTGCAAATTCAGTTCCTTCTGGCTCAGCTGGCTGCGCGCAATTTCCTGATACGCGGGGCAGCTTTCCATCAGCTGGGCATGGGTGCCCTTGCCGACGATGCGGCCCTCATCCAGCACCAAAATCTGGTTCGCGTGCAGCACGGTGGAGATGCGCTGCGCCACAATAATGACCGTGGCGTTGTCAGTTTTAGCCTTCAGCGCACGGCGCAGCGCCACGTCGGTCTTGTAGTCCAGCGCCGAGAAGCTGTCGTCAAACAGATAGATCTGCGGGTGCTTGGCAATGGCACGGGCAATCGAAAGGCGCTGCTTCTGCCCGCCGGAGACGTTGCTGCCGCCCTGGGCAATCGGGCTGTCGAAGCCCTCGGGCTTAGCGGAGATGAACTCCGTGGCCTGGGCAATCTCGGCGGCCTGCTCTGCGTCGGCGTCGGTGATGTGGTCGCCGCCGAACTTCAGGTTGGATGTGATCGTGCCGCTGAACAGCACGCCCTTCTGCGGCACATAGCCCAGCTCGTCGTGCAGCTGTGCCTGGGTCATGTCGCGCACGTCAACGCCGTCAATCGTCACGCTGCCCTCGGTCACATCGTAGAAGCGCGGGATCAGGTTGAGCAGCGTAGATTTGCCGCAGCCCGTGGAGCCGATGATGGCCGTTGTCTCGCCGGGTCTGGCCGTGAAGCTGATGTGCTCGAGCGCGTCCTCGTCGGAGCCGGGATAGCGGAAGCTGACGTCATGGAACGCCACAACGCCGTGGGTGCCGTCCGCGGGCAGTGCCTTGGGCGCAGCGGGGTCATGGATGGTCGAGGGGGTCTTGATGACCTCGTCAATGCGGTCCGCAGCCACACCGGCACGGGGCAGCATGACGGCGACCATCGAGAGCATGAGGAACGACATGACGATCTGCATCGTGTAGGTGATGAACGCGATCATCTCGCCCACCTGCATGTTGCCCAGATCCATCGCCTTGCCGCCGAACCAGACGATGAGCAGGCTCGTGCCGTTCATGATGAGCGTCATAAACGGCATCATGGCGACCATCGTGCGGTTGGTGAACAGCTGGGTCTTCATCAGGTCGGTGTTGGCCCTGTCAAAGCGCTTTTCCTCAAATTCCTCGCGGCTGAACGCGCGGATGGGCATAATGCCGGTCAGGATTTCGCGGCTGACAAGGTTCAGCCGGTCCACCAGGACTTGCATCTGCTTGAATTTCGGCATGGCTACGTTCATCAAAACGGCGATGAGCGCCAGCAGTGCGGCCACGGCCACAAAGATGATCCATTCCAGCCCCGTGTTGCCGCTGGCAACGTGCATGATGCCGCCAATGCCCAAAATGGGCGCGTAGGCTACCATGCGCAGCAGGATCACGCAGACGAACTGCACCTGCTGGATGTCGTTCGTGGTGCGGGTAATCAGCGAAGCAGTGGAAAATTTTTCGATTTCGGCGTTGGAGTAGCCGACGACGGTCCTGAACACGTCGCGGCGCAGGTCACGGCCAATTGCGGCGGAGACGCGGGACGCGATAAAGCCGACGGCGACGGCCACGGCAACCATGAGCAGCGTTAAAGCCAGCATCTGGCCGCCCGTGCGCAGCAGATAGGACATTTGCACGTCATGGGCAATGCCCTGGGCGTCATATTCCAGCGCGACGAGCAGCATTGCCTGGCTGGACAGGCTGTCGGCGACGGTCTCGTCCAGCTGGGCGAGACCGTCCGTCAGCTGGCTCTGCAGCATTTCCCGTGCGCCGGGGGCCTTGGACGCGGCGGCCAGCTGCGTGGCGACGGCGTCGAGGTCGTAGGCCGTGGGGACCACGGTGTCGGTGGTACCGGCGGCAGTGGCGGCATTCTTCGCCGCGGCCATGTACAGCACAACGTCCGGCGTTGTGAACGCATTTTCCAACGCGGCGGTGTCCGCGTCCGGGTTCAGTGTGCGCATACCGTCCGCGTCGGGGTCGGTGTAGGCTTCGTCCGCCAGTGCGGCGTCGTCCTCGGACATGAGCAGCTCGAGCGCCTGCAGCGTTGTGCTGCGGACGGTGTCGGGCACGGGGCTTTCAATGCCGCCCTGCTGGATGCCGGTGTCCACAATTTTGCTTGTGTAATCGGGCAGGCTTAAATCGCAGTATGCCTGCACGATGAGCAGCGCAACGACGGCCAGGCAGGCCGCCCAGTGCCGCCCCAGCTGCTTAAAAATTTTCGTCATGCGGGGGTTCTCCTTTCAAATCGGTTTTCATAGCGGCGTTCTCGGCCTCGATGGCGGCGAGCAGAGCGTCCTTTACGGCGTTGGCCTGCGCCAGTTGCTCCGGGGTCAGCCGCGCCATGATGCGGGCAAAGTAGTCGTTCATGGCCTGCTCATTGGCTTTGCGGGCGCGCTCCCCTGCCGGGGTGATGCGCACCAGTGTCTTGCGGCGGTCCTTGGGGTCTGTCTCGCGGACGATGTGGCCGTCCTGCTCCATCTGACGCAGCCCGCGGGAAATCGCCGGCATCGGCTGGTGCATCTGCCGCGCAATGTCCGAGACATAGATCGCGCCGTCGCAGCCGTGCTGCTCAATGAGATTGTACAGACTTTGCAGCATGCCATAGCGGCATTTGGGCTGCCCGGCCAGTGCCATGCGCATCCCGCGCCTGGACAGTGTGTGCAGCCGCGCCACAAAGCGGAACACCCCGCTCAGATAAGGGGTTTCAGTGCCCATTGGTGAACACCTCCTGTTAATAGTTGGCTTGTGTTAATTATTAAAGCATGATAATAATACACCCTCCTGCACCGCGGTGCAAGAGGGTGTAAGGAAGTTTTAAGATTTGTTCATAAAGTGGGGAGGCTTTAGGCTTATTCCTTCACACACGCAAGATTGCTCAGCGTCACACCCTTGCACAGCCCCAGCGGCAGGGCGACGGACGGCTTGGTGATGGTAATATCCTTAAAGACAATGTCCTCGATCTCATAGCCCGGCTTGTCAAAGCCCGCGATCTCGATCGGGGCGGCATCGTGCTGGCTGCGGTCATGGTCCAGCACCTCGGCGGTCAGGGTCAGCCGCTCAAAGAAGCAGTGCTCGAGCTTCGGCGGGGCACCGGCGGGCACACCGTCGTCGTTGTACGGTACGCTGTGCAGCATGACGCGGGGCGTGATGCAGTCCCGCACGGTCACGCCGCGCACATAGCCGCCGCGCTTGGGCGTGGCCTTGATCTCGATGCCGGACAGCGAGTTCGCCAGATCGCAGTCCCAGATCTGCACGTCCTCCACGCCGCCGCTCATCTCGCTGCCGATGCAGATGCCGTGGCCGCAGTCGCTGCGGCAGTCAAACACCCGGATATGCGCGCAGGGACGGTTGATTTCGTTGCCCTCGGGGTTTTTGCCGCTCTTGATGGCGACAGCGTCGTCCCCCGTGGAGAACTCCGACGCAAACAGCGTGCAGTTCGTTGAGGAGTCCGGGTCCCAGCCGTCGCCGTTCCAGACGCCCTCGGACACAAAGGTGCAGTGGTCGGTCTGGATGTCGTCACAGTAGATCATGTGGACGTTCCAGGACGGGCCGTTTTTCAGCGTGATACCGCTGATCCAGACGTTCTCACAGTTGCTTAAATTGATAAGCCGCGGACGGACGCGGCCCGGGATCGTGTCGCTGTTCTCGCAGCTTTCGACGAGCTCCCGGTTGTCGTCCAGAAAGCTCTTGATGCGGGCGCGCTCGTCCTCGATGATCTTGCGGGCCAGCTCCTGCCCGCCGCCGCAGATCGTGCCCCTGCCGCGGATGATGATATTGCGGCAGTTCGGGCCGGTCTTGTGGTTCATGTCGCCCGCGTTCAAAAGGCTTGAGTAGCAGCGCATCTCGGTGCCCTCAAATCGGCTGGGGATGCGGGGCGAATAGTCGTGCATGTTCGTTGTGCCCTGCAGGACCGCGCCCTTGGCCAGATAAATTTCCAGATCGCTGTGCAGCCGCAGTGCGCCGGTCAGGAAATCGCCCGCCGGCACGTACAGAATATCGTCCGCGCCGCAGTCGTTGATGGCCCGCTGTAAATTGTCGGTGTTCAGGATATGGCCGTCGCCCTTGCAGAAGTAGGGCGCGGCGGTAATGTCGATGCGGCGTTTTTCCCTGCCGAACTGCAGCGTGGCCGAGCCGATGCAGTAGCTGCCGCTGACCACGTCCACCCGGAAGGCACTGCCGTAGCTCAGCCCCTCTATCGTAAAATGGGTGCGGTCTGTGCGGCCAATGGCCTCACCGTTCAGGGAGACCGTGTATTCCGCCCCGCTGGGCGCGGCGGCGGGTTTATCCCAGTACAGCACCGCGTAATCTTCGGTGCAGCGTATATTCAAATTGCCTTGTTTCATGGTGACGTCCTTTGGTTATGGGGAGTTTGCTCTTTCTTACATATTGTACCACAGTGTGCGCGTTTATCCAAGACTTGGGGGTGACAAAATACGCGGGCTGAAATGCTGCAGGTTTTTACACTTTGCAAGGTTGACATTTATAATCACATCTGCATAGTGGGGATATAGAGAAGTAGGGGCCGGGCATGCCCGGCCCGCGGCTTTGCCCATAGAACTCGTTTACGGGCGAGAGAGGAACGATACATGTTAAACCCGTTTTCACGCACACAATTACTGCTCGGCAAGGAGGGCATGGACCGGCTGTTTTGCTTTTGTGCGGGATGTATGGTACAATAGGGAAACACGGTAGGGGCCGGGCATGCCCGGCCCGCGGCCTGCCTATAAGCGGGCGTCCCCCGTGAAGCTGCGGGCCGCACATGTGCGGCCCCTGCTGCGCGGCGATTTATACTGCACGAAAGGAGCTGCCATGGACAAGGCTATATTTGAAACGGCCCATCTGGCGGCCCTGAACGACCAGCAGCGCGCGGCGGTGGAGGCGGTCAACGGCCCGGTGCTGCTGCTGGCGGTGCCGGGCAGCGGCAAAACCACCGTGCTCATCACCCGACTGGGCTATATGACCGAGGTCTGCGGCATTGCGCCGGAAGCCATCCTGACAATGACCTACACCGTCGCCGCCACGCAGGAGATGCGCGCCCGGTTCGCGGCGCGGTTCGGCGGCGAATTGGCCGCACGGCTGGAGTTCCGCACCATCAACGGTGTGGCGGCGCGCATCATCGCGCTGTACAGCCGCATGTATGGCCGTACCCCGCCGGAGCTCCTCCGCAATGAGAGCGAGACCACGCCGCTGCTCATGCGGCTATGGCAGGACACAAACCACGAGTACCCCGCCGAGAGCACGGTCAAGGATCTGCGCACGGCCATCACCTACATTAAAAATATGTGCCTGACCGACGCGGAATTGGACGAACTGGAAACCGACATTGAGAATCTGCCCGACCTGTACCGCGGCTACCAGAAGGCGCTGAAGGCCGCGCACAAAATGGACTACGACGACCAGCTCTGCTTTGCGCTGCAAATCCTGCGCGGTGCGCCCGCGGTTGCGGCGGCGTTCCGCAAGCGGTACAAGTATTTCTGCGTCGATGAGTCGCAGGATACGTCCAAGGTACAGCATGAAATTATCCGCGTGCTGGCGCAGGAAAGCGGCAATATCTTTATGGTCGGCGACGAGGACCAGAGCATTTACGGTTTCCGCGCCGCCTACCCCCAGGCGCTGATGGACTTTGAAAAGACCTATCCCGGCGCACAGATTTTGCTGATGGAGCAGAACTATCGCTCCACAGAGCCGATTCTGGAGGCTGCCAACCGCTTTGTGGCGCGCAACCGCTATCGCCGCCCCAAGACCATCGCGCCAACGCAGGGCCCCGGCGCACCGCTGCAGATCGTCACCGTGCCGCGCCGCGCCGACCAGCTGCCATTCTTGTTTGAGACGGCGCAGCACTGCGATACCGGGACGGCGGTGCTGTTCCGCAACCACGAGAGCGCACTGCCCATCATCGACCTGTGCGAGCGGCGGGGCATCCCCTACGCCTGCAAGGCAGTGGACCAGACCTTTTTTACCAACAAGATCGTCCGCGATGTGACCGATATTTTCACGTTGGCCGCACACCCCGCGGATGGGGAAACTTTTCTGCGCTGCTACTACAAATTTGGCGTGCCCGTCACCCGCGCACAGGCGCTGTTTGCCTGCAATCAGGCGCGGCAGTACGGGCAGGGCTGCTGGACGGCCCTGCTGAATGAGGACAGCATCCGCCCGCGCACCCGCGCCGCCATGGCTGACGTGGCGGACGGTTTGGCGCGTCTGCCCAAAATGGCCGCGGACGATGCGGTGCGCTTTCTGGCCGACCAGCTGGGCTACGGCAAATATCTGGACAAAAGCGGCATGGACCGCACGAAGCTGGCTGTGCTGGAAATGCTCGGCGCACAGGAGCCGACGCCGCGGCACCTGCTGCGGCGGCTGGAAAAGCTGCGCAGCATCATACAAAACCATGAGAACCCGCCCGGGTGCAGGTTTTTGCTTTCGACGATCCACTCGGCCAAGGGGCTGGAATATGACCGGGTCATTTTGTTGGATGTGCTGGACGGCATTCTGCCCGCCAAGCCGGAGCTGTGCTGCCGCACGCCCGGCGAGACACAGCAGTATGAGGAGGACCGACGGCTGTTTTACGTGGCTATGACCCGCGCACGGCAGCAGTTGGTGCTGTTTGACTGCGCGGCGGAGCGCTCGGCCTTTTTGGATGAGGTGCTGTCCGGTCTGCCCGGCCGCCGCAAACGCCGCGACGCCGAGCCCGCGGGCCGCCGCGCACCCTCGCCCGCGGCACACGCCCCGCTGCCGCCTGTGGATGTGGACAGCATCACCGCTGTCGGTGCCCATGTGCGGCATGCCGTCTTTGGCCCCGGCACCGTGGAAAACGTTGCGGGGCGCCGCGTGACCGTGCGCTTTACGGCAGGTCCGCGCACATTGGACGCCCAGGTCGTCGCGGAGCGGCATCTGATGTGGGCGGAGTGAAAAGCTCTTGCCTCCCTCTGCGAGACAGACTCCCCCGATACGGGGGAGGTGGCGCTTGCGCCAGAAGGGGAGCGGTGGCCCGTAGGGCCGGAGGGAGAGAACTTTGCCATGACCCGAAATATTTCGGATAACCGCGAAGCTCTCTCCCCCACCGCCTGCGGGCGGAGCCCCCTCGCAGAGGGGGCCAAGGAAGTGAGGTACTTTGATGAAAAAAATTCTGCTTCTCGCCACAGGCGGGACGATTGCAAGCCGCCCTACGGCGGCGGGCGGGCTGGCCCCGGCCATCACGTCAGAGGAGCTGCTGGCCTGCGTGCCCGAGCTGGCTGACCTGTGCGAGGTCAGCGCTGTGCAGGTGTTTAACCTGGATTCGACGAACGTCGGCCCCGCGCAGTGGCAGAGCATTGTGCGCTGCATCAAAGAAAATTATGATGCCTGCGACGGTTTTGTCATCGCCCACGGCACAGACACGATGGCCTACACCGCCGCGGCGCTCAGCTACATGGTGCAGAACAGCGCGAAGCCCGTTGTGCTGACCGGCAGCCAGAAGTCCATCTACAACCGCGATACCGACGCGCGCAACAACCTCTACCGCGCGTTCGTCTACGCGGTCAGCGACGGCGCATGGGGCGTGCAGCTTGTGTTTGACAACAAGGTCATTCTGGGCACACGCGCGCGCAAGACGCGGACGCGCAGCTTCAATGCGTTTTCCAGCATCGACTACCCCGAGACCGCGGTGTTCCGCGATACGCGGCTGGTGACGTTTCTGCGCCGCCCCGCGGACCAGCCGCCCGTGCGGTTCTATGAAAGGCTTGAGCCCGCCGTTTTTGTGCTGCGGCTTGTGCCGGGCATGCGGGCGGACATCATCCCGCTGCTGGCCCCGCACTACCGCGCACTGGTGCTGGAGAGCTTCGGCGTCGGCGGCCTGCCGGGCGGGGAACACGGCGAGATGTTCGCCGCCCTGCGCCGCTGGTGTGAGAGCGGGCGGCTGGCGGTGTTTACCACGCAGGTCCCGCATGAGGGGTGTGACCTTGCCGTCTACGAGGTGGGCCGCGCCGTCGGTGAGCTGCCCGGCGTCCTGGAGGCCCGCGACATGACCCCCGAGGCTGTCGCCGTCAAGCTGATGTGGGCGCTGGGCCAGACCGAGGACCGGGAGAAGGCGGCACGGCTGTTTGAGACGCCGATTGAATACGACATAATGTAAAGATGAGAAGCCTTCTCCCCCCGTGAGCAGGCTTTAGAAAGCAAAGGCTGCCCCGGGGATACCCGGCCCCTACAGGAAAGCCATAATTGCAACGTGGCTGCGATCTATTTTCGAACTTATTACATATTTTGTGAACAAACATTACATAACATGTAAACATTAGCACTCTCCTCTTGTTATTACAGCGTAGCTTTTGTCTTAGTTCATAGAGTGCCGTAAAGTGCCTA
>OGCN01003228.1_pt1 | contig 16014 bp, 14 predicted proteins | sample 1570181 | NCBI WGS metagenome assembly OGCN01 (sample SAMEA4370584, study PRJEB24528) | human gut metagenome | reverse complement strand
AGGAGATGCCTGCCTGGGACGAGTATTTAATCTTCTTGGAGATCCGGTAGATAACCAGCCGGCTCCGGAAGCACAGGAACGCTGGTCCATCCATCGTCCTGCTCCTTCTTATGAGGAGCAGATGCCGGCTACAGAGATCCTGGAGACTGGTATCAAGGTCGTAGACCTGATCTGCCCGTATGCAAAGGGTGGTAAGATCGGTCTGTTCGGTGGTGCCGGTGTAGGAAAAACAGTCCTTATCATGGAGCTGATCCACAACGTAGCTACCGCTCACGGCGGTCTGTCTGTATTCACAGGCGTTGGGGAACGTACCCGTGAGGGAAATGACCTTTACAATGAAATGAAAGAAAGTGGAGTTATCGACAAGACTGCCCTGGTTTATGGCCAGATGAATGAGCCGCCGGGAGCACGTATGCGTGTCGGACTTTCCGGACTTACCATGGCGGAGTATTTCCGTGATGAGAAAAACCAGGACGTGCTTCTTTTCATTGACAATATCTTCCGTTTCACACAGGCTGGTTCTGAGGTATCCGCGCTTCTTGGACGTATGCCGTCAGCAGTAGGATATCAGCCAACACTGGCAACAGAAATGGGTAACTTACAGGAGCGTATCACATCCACAAGAAAGGGTTCCATCACATCCGTACAGGCTGTTTATGTGCCTGCCGATGACCTTACGGACCCGGCTCCGGCAACGACATTCTCACATCTGGATGCTACGACTGTACTTTCCCGTGAGATCTCCAGTCAGGGTATCTACCCGGCAGTAGATCCGCTGGATTCCACAAGCCGTATCCTTTCTCCTGAGATCGTCGGAAAAGAGCATTATGAGATAGCAAGATCTGTACAGCGTGTACTTCAGCGTTACAAAGAACTTCAGGATATCATTGCCATCATGGGTATGGATGAACTTTCTGAGGAAGACAAGCGTACGGTAAACCGTGCACGTAAAGTTCAGAGATATCTGTCACAGAGTTTCTCTGTAGCAGAACAGTTCACAGGTATGCCTGGTAAATATGTTCCGCTGAAAGAAACCTTAAGAGGCTTCAGGATGATCCTTGACGGCGAATGCGATGACATCCCGGAGAGCTACTTCCTGTTTGCAGGAACCATCGATGAAGTATTTGAAAAAGCTAAGAAACAGTAAAGGAGGTGGCTTATGAGTACCTTCCCTTTACGGATCGGAACACCGGACGGACTGCTTTTTGAGGGCGATGTGGAGCGTGTGGTCTGCAGAAGCATCGGCGGCGATATCGCGATTCTTGCAAGACACTGTAACTTCTGTACCGCTCTTGGAATGGGTGAAGCCAGCGTAGTCATGGCAGATGGAAACAGACGGACTGCAGCCTGCATCGGCGGGATGCTTTCTGTCATGAACGGAACCTGCCGTCTTCTCGCAACCACCTGGGAGTGGAAAGAAGACATCGACGCAGAGCGTGCACAGGCAGCGAAGAAACGCGCCGAAGAAATGATCGCCAAAGGCGGTCTCACCGACCAGGAATACAAGATGGCATCTGCAAAACTGCAGAGGGCACTGGTACGTCTGAGTGTAAAAGAGTAATTACAGGGAGCGATGTTGATAGGAGCATCGCTCCTTTTTTGGACTGCAGTGCAAAAGATGTATTTACGGATTCGACATAAAGTGCTATGATGTGTTTCACTATCATACTGCAGGTTCAATCCGGACGCAGGAAAGAAGGAGTGGGATTTTATGAAATCTACTACGGTAGAAGGCAGGGCAAAGACGAAGAATGGAGTCACCAGGCTTGTTTTTTCGGTAATATGTATCCTGCTGGAAGTAATATTTATTATTTTAATGTTTACAAAGCTCAACAGATATGCAGAGGCAGTCAATCTTCTTACGAGAGTTGTGGGCGTGATCGTTATTTTGAACATGTATGCATCACCGGTTACCTCGACGATCAAAGTGCCATGGATCCTTCTGATCCTCATGTTCCCGATCATGGGACTTGGATTGTATCTTCTGGTCGGTCTGAACGGTGGTACCGAAAAGATGAGGAGGCGTTATCAGAAAATCGACGAACAGCTTTTGCCGCTGCTCCCGGAGAACAGAAAGATTCAGGAAAAACTACTGCAGAAAATTCCAAGAGCCGGAAATATTTCTTCCTATATCCACAGAAATGCTGGGTATCCGGTGTATCAGAATACAGATGTGACCTATTTTGATGAGGCGGCAAAGGGACTGGAAGCACAGCTTCAGGATCTGGCCAAAGCGGAGCAGTTTATCTTTATGGAATACCATGCAATTGAGGATGCCGAGGCCTGGCACCGGATTCAGCAGGTGCTGGAAGACCGTGTAAAGGCAGGTGTGGAGGTCAGGGTATTCTATGACGATATGGGCTCGATTGGTTTTATTAATACAGACTTTACCAAAAAGATGGAAGCAGTCGGAATCCGCTGTCGTGTATTTAATCCGTTTATGCCAGGTCTGAATCTGTTTCTGAACAACCGTGATCACCGAAAGATCACCGTGATCGACGGCAAAGTCGGATTTACAGGCGGATATAACCTTGCGAATGAATATTTCAATCTGACACACCCTTACGGACAGTGGAAGGATACGGGCATCCGTCTGGAGGGCGATGCGGTGCGTTCTCTGACAGTGACTTTCCTTGAGATGTGGAATGCAGTTAACGACAAGGATGAGAATGACACGGATTTTGCCCGGTTTTTGCTGGAATATCCGTATAAAGCACAGCAGACTGGATTTGTTCAGCCATATGCGGACAGCCCATTGGATGGCGAAAAGGTGGGAGAAGAAGTTTACATCAGCATGGTGAACAAGGCAGAAAAATACTGCTGGTTTATGACACCATATCTGATCATTACCGATGAGATGGCACATGCAATGACTCTTGCCGCAAAACGAGGCGTAGATATAAGGATCATCACGCCGGGCATTCCGGACAAAAAACTGATCTACAGTGTCACCCGGTCTTTTTATCACGAACTGGTCAAAGACGGCGTGCGGATCTACGAATGGACACCGGGGTTCTGTCATGCAAAAATGAGTGTTGCAGATGACTGTATGGCAACCTGCGGAACCATCAATCTGGATTACCGAAGCCTGTATCATCATTTCGAAAACGGATGTTTTATGACAGACTGTGATGTGGTTCTGGACATCCGAAATGACCTGCAGGAGAAAATGAAAGAGTGCCGTGAAGTCACCGAAAAATACCGTACTGGCCGCAGTGCATATCTTCGCCTGAGCCAACTGCTTATGAGACTGTTTGCGGGATTATTATAGGAAAAAGGCGTGAGAGATATACTTGTTAGCATTGACTCACCGGGTATGTATAAAGTAAAATAAAAACATATAAAACGTAGAATATGAAGAAATAAATAAAAACAGAACAGACTCTGACGGCAAGGAATTTCATCCGAGCGGGAATAGTTGTTAATGTGAAATCTACAGATTGCTGTGAATGAAATAAACAGTAATATTTACAGGACTTCTCTACCCTGACGGTGGAGGAGTCTTTTTGCATTTATGGAGATTTTTTACAGAAAATACAGGGTCTGTTATGAAACAGGGAGGGGATTTACGAATGCTGAAAGTAGCAATTTATGGAAAGGGCGGTATCGGAAAATCAACCGTGACATCCAATCTGGCAGGGGCTTTTGCATCCATGGGGAAGAAAGTCATCCAGATCGGCTGTGATCCGAAAGCAGATTCTACGATCAATCTGCTTGGTGGTGAACCACTTCGCCCGGTGATGAATTACATGCGTGAAGAGGACGAGGAACCAGAGAAACTTGAGGACATTTCAAAAGAAGGATTTGGAGGAGTTCTCTGTATTGAAACAGGCGGTCCGACACCGGGACTTGGCTGTGCGGGAAGAGGAATCATAGCAACTTTTCAGCTACTGGAAGACCTGAGGTTATTTGAAACCTATCAGCCGGATGTTGTGCTTTATGATGTGCTTGGCGATGTAGTCTGTGGTGGTTTTGCAGCACCGATCCGTGAGGGATATGCGGAAAAAGTTCTGATCGTAACCTCTGGAGAGAAGATGGCACTGTATGCAGCAAACAACATTTCCAGTGCTGTACGGAACTTCGAAGACAGAAGTTATGCGAGAGTTTTTGGCATTGTCCTGAATCATCGAAACGTTGAAAACGAAACCGAAAAAGTGCAGGCGTTTGCACAGAAAAGCAATATTCCAATCGTAGGTGAAATACCAAGAAGCGATGAAATCATCCGATGGGAAGACCAGGGCAAGACCGTGATCGAGGGAGATGCAGGATCTGAGATCAGCAGACGTTTTTTTGACCTGGCAGAAATGCTTTTGAAAGCAGAGGAAGAAGAATGAGCAGAGCCTATTATTGTACAGTAGAAGAATTAAATGAGCGTGGGAGGGACAATATTCCGGACCAGTTCAGATCAAATATGCACCTGATCTACAGCTCTCCGGCGACACTTGCCTTTAACTCTCCGGGAGCAGAAGGATTCGGTGTGAAGAGAGCCGGACTTGCTGTTCCAGATTCGATCATGCTGATCGTGGCACCGGGATGCTGCGGACGAAATACATCCCTGATCAGCTCCATGCGCGAATATGACAATCGATTTTTTTATCTGATGATGGATGAGACAGATATCGTGACAGGACGTCATCTCAAGAAAATACCAAAAGCAGTAGAAGAAATCTGTAACAGCCTGGATAAGAAACCATCTGTTGTGATGATCTGCATTACCTGTGTAGATGCACTTCTTGGCACAGATATGGAGCGTGTCTGCCGTAAAGCGGAGGAGAAGACCGGACTTCCGGTGCGTCCATGTTATATGTATGCATTGACCAGAGAGGGACGGAAACCACCGATGGTACATGTGCGACAGTCTTTATATTCTCTTCTTGAGCCGACAAAAAAGAAAGGAAATGTCGTCAATCTTCTGGGATTTTTCTCGCCGCTTGTGGATGACTGTGAGCTGTATGATCTGCTTCACAGTGCAGGGATCAAGACGATCCACGAGATATCCAGATGCAGAGATTTCGAAGAATATAAGACCATGTCGGAGGCGAATTTCAATCTGGTACTGCATCAGGAATCACGTTTTGCGGCAGAAGATTTTAATGACAGACTGAAGATTCCGTTTATTGAGTTACGACGTTTATATCAGACAGATAAAATACAGAATCAGTATCAGGCACTTGCGTCTGTGCTGGGAGTTTCTTTCGAACTGGACAAGTATCGAGAAGCAGCAGAACAGGCAATCGAAGACTTTCGAAAAGTCTGTCCGGATGCATCGTTTGCCGTTGGGGAATGCATGAACGGAGATCCGTTTGAACTGGCACTTGCCCTTCTGAAATACGGATTCAAAGTACCGGAAATCTATGGAACGATCACAGTAGAGAACTTCGTATATATGAAACAGCTTGCCCTCTTAAGCCCGGAAACAAAAGTATTTTCCAACATGGAACCAACCATGATCTACTACGATCCGGCGCAGAGCGGTGTAAACATCACCATAGGCAAAGACGCCCTCTACTACCACCAAAACTGCCCGGGCCTGATGTGGAACCAGGACGAGCAGCCGTATGGCTTTGCGGGAGTGAGACGGTTGTTTGAGGCGTTGAAGGAATGCATATGAGTAATAAGAGCATCTACAAAGAGGTGGATGCTCTTATTTTGTCGAACGATTTTTCTTGAAGCTATGAAATCTTATATAATAAACACATTCACATGTGAAACTGATCTGAAACTCAAAAGGCAAATCAGCCTGAAATTCCCTAAAATCAAGAAATTTTCAAGAAGAATGTTGAAGTCTGAAAGCGGAACGTATATAATATAATTATAGAACAAAATGTGGTAAACATTCTTTGAGAAAAAAGTTTTACAGCAAGGAGTGTTTATGGAAAAACAGAAAAATCAAGCCCCCGACAGTGCGATTACATATCATAACAAAGATGTGATTTCCAAATTATTGAAATGTGGAATTTCCATAGACCAGATTCTACAGTGCATCGATGGACTGACCAGAGGAGAACTTGAAGCGATGAAATAAAATTCAAAAAATCAAGGTAACCAGTGCGGAAAATATATGGCAAAATGGACGTGTTAGCGTTGACTGACAACTTGTGTATGAGATATAATAAATTCTAACAGCAGACAGGATGACTTGATCTACCTGAATGCAACTACACAGACACGTTCAAATTTTATAAATACTAAAGAACAGACTCTGATGGCGAGGAAACATATGTATAGGGGTTACTTGTTCACAGGTAGTATCCCGCGAGGCGTTTTGCCATGAATATGGCAAAATCCCGAGAAATACAGGGCAAAATCCCATCACCGAAGGTGATTTGGAATGGATTTTGACCAAGTTACTGTGAACGGAGTGAACAGTAACTTATAGGACCGGGTAGGTCACTGCAGATCCGAGCAGGAATAGTTGTTGGCATGAATTTACAGGACTTCTCTACCCTGATGGGCGAGGAGTCTTTTTGTGTATAAGGGGGAAAATAATGAGAGGACTACGGAAATACCTGACGCCATTTGCACCAGATCAGTCAGGTGCAGTATCGGTACTTTTTGAACTGGGAGGTATTGTGGTGATCTGCGATGCGGGGGGATGTACCGGTAATGTATGCGGATTTGACGAGCCGCGGTGGTTTGAACAGAAAAGTGCGATCTTCAGCGCCGGACTTCGAGATATGGATGCGATCCTTGGACGTGATGACCGTCTGGTGACGAAGCTTGCAGATGCAGCACAGAAGGTAGATGCAACGTTCGCAGCAGTGATCGGAACCCCGGTTCCGGCGGTGATCGCAACGGATTATCTGGCATTGAAACGCATGAGTGAGAAGAAGATAAATCTGCCGATCCTGACCGTTGATACAGATGGAATGGAACTTTATGACAAAGGCGAGGAGAAAGTTTTTGTGGAGCTTTTCAAAACTTTTGCAACGGAAAAATATCCAGTGGAAGAGCGCAGGATCGGTATCCTCGGAATGACTCCGCAGGATGTCAGCGACCTTGCGGCAGCAGACAAAATACGTGCCCTGTATCAGCAGAAATATGGTCAGCAGGCGGTCTGTTACTGTATGGGCGACGGACTGAAAGAAGTAAAAAAAGCTTCCTCAGTGAGTAGAAATATCGTGGTTTCTCCGGCGGCACTTATGGCGGCGAAATATCTGGAAAAGACATTTGGAACGCCATATGAAATCCACTATCCACTGGTAGAGGAACTGCTTCCGGAACTGGATTATACCGGCAAAAAAGTCCTTGTTGTACACCAGCAGGTGATCGCCGATTCCATCCGCAGAGAACTGCTGGAGAGAGGCGCAAAGACCGTCCAGACAGCAGGCTGGTTTATGATGAAAAAAGAACTTCTGGCAGACGGAGATATGTCTCTTCGTGACGAGGATGACTACATAGAACTGGTACAAAATGGAGATTTTGATATCATTTTTGCAGACGGATGTATGGAGCGCATGACACCGGAATTTAAAGGAAGCTTCATAAATACAAGACATTTTGCAGTATCAGGGAAGCTGATCGGGAAGTAAAGTCAGCTGATCACGAGCAGACAATTGTAAATAAAAAATCCTGCTGTATCTATGGAGTGATATAGCAGATTGGAGAAGATTATGAGTGAAGAAATCACCAGACAGATCCGCGTTTACGGAATCGTACAGGGGGTAGGATTCCGGCCAACGGTCAGCCGCCATGCGGCCACGCGGGGCATCCGTGGAAATGTCTGTAACAAGGGACCTTATGTGGAAATTTACGCACAGGGATCAGAGGAAGCGGTCAGAGGATTTATCTCGGATATCCAGAACCGGCCGCCGAAACGTGCAGCAATCCTCAAAGTAAATGTCGAAAATGTAGAGCATCCGGAAGCGTATACACAGTTTGATATCATCGAAAGTGAGAAGACAAAAGGAGAGATTTTTGTCTCACCGGACATTGCAATCTGCGATGAATGCAAGGAGGAAATATTTGATCCCAGGAATCGGAGATATCTGCATCCGTTTATCAACTGTACCTGCTGCGGACCGAGACTGACGATTCTGGATTCGCTTCCTTATGACAGAGAACGGACCAGTATGAAAGAGTTTCCGATGTGCCCGGACTGTGAAAAAGAATACTATGATCCGGCGACAAGAAGATACGATGCACAGCCGGTCTGCTGCAATGACTGTGGACCGGAAGTATACCTGATCGGCAGAGAAGAAAGAGGCAGGGCTGCGATCACTTATGCGAGAAAAACGATTGCAGAGGGCGGGATTGTTGCGATCAAAGGCATCGGTGGATTTCATCTCTGCTGTGATGCTTCAAATGAGGGGGCAGTCAGCCGCCTGCGGCAGCTCAAACGTCGTCCGATGAAGCCTTTTGCAGTGATGGCAAAAGATCCCGAAGCTGTCAGAAAAGAATGTGAAGTTAGCGCAGAACAGTCCAAAATTCTCGACGGACATCAGAAGCCGATCCTGCTTCTGGATAAGAAAAAAGAGGCTGAGATCCTCTGTCCATCCGTGGCACCGGGCAATCCAAAAGTCGGTGTGATGCTGCCATATGCACCGGTACAGCTTCTGATCTTTACGTATGATGACGGGATTGAAATGCCGGAATTTCTGGTAATGACCAGTGGAAATATATCCGGTGCGCCGATCTGTCGTGACGATCGGGAAGCAGAGGCAGAACTGTCTGGATTCTGCGACTGCATGCTGTCCCATGACCGCAAGATCCGTATCCGCGCAGACGATTCTGTAATGGATTTTTATGAGGATAAACCATATATGATCCGCCGTTCCAGAGGTTATGCACCACTTCCGTTTATGGTTTCCACACCATATCAGGGACAGGTGCTCGCAATCGGTGGAGAACTCAAAAACTCCTTCTGCATCGGTGTGGATAACCGTTTTTATCCGTCCCCATATGTGGGAGACCTGGAAGATCTGCGGACAGTAAAAGCACTTCGTGAGACAGTCGGAAGACTGGAAACACTGCTGGAAGTGGAGCCGGAGATCGTATGCTGTGATATGCATCCGAAGTACAATTCTGTGATGGTCGCAGAAGAACTTGGATTACCGGTAGTGAAGGTACAGCACCATTATGCACACATTCTTTCCTGCATGGCAGAGAATGACTGTGCGGATCAGGTGGTCGGCGTATCGTTTGACGGAACCGGCTATGGAACAGACGGTACGATCTGGGGAGGAGAAATCCTTCTGGCAGATCTGAATGGATTCGAAAGAACAGGAAGTGTCATGCCATTCCTGCAGATCGGTGGAGATGCTTCTTCAAAAGAGGGATGGCGTATCGCAGTTTCCCTGCTCTATGGAATGACAGGTGACAGGGAAAAAGCATCTGAGATCATAGAGAAATTAGAACTTTGTACGAAGCAGGAAGCAAATGTACAGTTCACCATGGCAGACCGTAAGATCAATGCCGTGATGTCAACCAGCGCAGGCCGTTTGTTTGACGGTGTGAGCGCGATACTTGGAATCCGCAGGAAGTCCACATTTGAAGGAGAGGCGTCCATGGCACTTGAATTTGTCGCGGAAGAGTATCAGAAGAACAGTTTAAAAAATGCGAAAAAGATGCCGGAGATACCGACTTATGAACTATTAAAAGAAGGCAATGACCGGCTGCTTCTCAACACCGGCTCCCTGATAAAAGAAATCCTGTACCGCAGGTTAAACGGTGAAGATTCTGACCGTCTGGCATACATTTTCCATCAGGAACTTGCCCGCCAGATCACGGCATCCTGTGTGAAGATCAGAGAGCAGAGCGGCTGTAATAAAGCAGCTTTAAGTGGCGGTGTTTTTCAGAACCGGCTGCTTCTGGAACTGACTGATCATATGTTGAAACAGCAGGGATTTGAAGTGCTGAAACATCAGCTTGTACCGCCAAATGACGGCGGGATCGCACTTGGACAGGCAGTGTATGCGATGGCATATTTAGATAGAAATAGAAATAAGTAAAAAGGGAGGCATTACCATGTGTGTAGGTTTATCAGCAAAAGTAGTAAAAATCAGTGAAGGAACAGCAGTTGTAGACGCTGGCGGAGCTAAAAGAAAAGTTTCCGCACAGCTTCTGGAAGACCTGGAACCGGGTGATTATGTGATGGTCCATGCAGGTGTTGCAATCGCAAAGATCACTGATGAAGATGATGACGAAACAGATCAGTTAATGGAGGAACTGCTGTAATGGGAGAAGAGAGAAAAAAAACAGCCCGCGAGATCATAGAGAACTATGACGGTCCGGCAGTCCGCATCATGGAAGTCTGTGGAACACATACACACGAGATCTTTCGACTGGGAATCCGCAAACTTCTGCCGCCGCAGGTAGAACTGATCTCCGGTCCGGGATGTCCGGTCTGTGTGACACCGGTTGGATTTATTGATGAAGCAGTGTGGCTGGCACTGGAAAAAAATGTAACGATCTGTACCTTCGGAGATCTGGTACGAGTACCGGGAACGAAAATGAGCCTTGCAGGAGCGAGAGAAAAAGGTGCAAAGATCCGCATCGTCTACTCTCCGACAGACGCAGAAAAATATGCACTGGAACATCCAGAAGAAGAGGTTGTCTTCCTGTCTGTCGGATTTGAAACTACAACACCGGCAGAATGTCTTTCTGTAAAGCAGGCAAAGAAGGATGGCCTTTTCAATTATTCTCTGCTGATGGCAAATAAGACCATGCCGCAGGCATACGAGGCACTAAAAGGAAGTGCAGATGTTTTTCTGTATCCGGGACATGTCAATGCGATCACAGGAACAGAACTCTGCGAACATCTGACAGAAGAAGGCGTAAGCGGTGTTGTTGCCGGATTTACTGCGAAAGAGCTTCTCACAGCACTTGCCGTTTCCCTGGTGAAATTCCAGGAAGGAAAACCATTCTTTGTAAACTGCTATCCGAGAGTCGTGAAACCGGAAGGAAGTCGCGAAGCACAGCAGCTCACTGAAGAAATGACAGAAGCCTGTGACAGTGAGTGGAGAGGGCTTGGCGTGATTCCGAGATCAGGTGTCTGTCTTAAAAAAGAGTGGAGCGATTTTGACGCAAGAAAGAAATACAATATTCCACCGATCCAGGGTAAAGCAAACCCGGCATGCAGATGCGGCGATGTCCTGCAGGGCAAATGCAAACCATCCGACTGCAAAGTATTCGGTAAAGTCTGCACCCCTCAGCACCCGGTAGGAGCATGTATGGTTTCAAATGAAGGCGCATGTTCGGCTTATTATGCGTATGGGGACAATAAATAATACCAGGGATTAAAGTTCCAAATGCTGAGTATGTTTACAGGTATAATAATGTTAAGAGAAAAGAGGACAATCCTATGAGCAGTTTAAAAGATAAAACAGTAACAATGGCGCACGGCGCAGGCGGCCGCCAGACTTCAGAACTGATCGACCAGATCTTTGCAGCACACTTTGCCAACCCGGATTTGACAGCAGATGATGCGGCAGTCCTGACACCACCGGCAGGAAAAATGGCAGTTTCCACAGACGGATTTATCGTCTCACCGGCATTCTTTCCGGGCGGAAATATCGGTAAACTTTCCATTTGCGGTACGGTCAATGACCTCGCATGTATGGGTGCAAAACCACTGTACCTGACCTGTGCATTTGTCATCGAAGAAGGCTTCCCGATGGAAAAACTGGAAGAAATCGCCTCCGCAATGGAAAAAACAGCCGCAGAAGCAGGCGTACATATCGTGTCCGGTGATACCAAAGTTGCAGGCAAAGGACAGGTAGACGGCGTTTTTATCACAACGACCGGAATGGGACAGATCGAAGACGGCGTAAAAGTCGGCGGAACCCTTGCACAGCCGGGAGATGCGATCATCGTAACCGGTGATGTCGGAAGACATGGATGCACGATCCTTCTTGCGAGAGAAGATTTCGGGATCGAAGCAGATGTCACCAGCGACTGCGCGCCGCTCTGGAAAGCAGTAGAAGCTGTCATGAACACTACCCACGATCTCCATGTGATCCGTGATGCCACAAGAGGCGGTGTCGGAACCGTCCTCTATGAAATTGCAGGACAGAGCAACGTCGGGATCCGCCTCGATGCAGCCTCCGTCCCGGTAGCACCGGAAGTTAAAGGAGTCTGCGGTATGCTCGGACTTGAACCGCTCTATCTGGCATGCGAAGGCCGCATGGTCATCATGGCTCCAAAAGCTGAAGCAGAAAAAATCGTCGAAACCCTCCGCCAGTGTCCATACTCCAAGGACGCCGCCATCATCGGAGAAGTCACCGCCGACCAGCCAGGCAAAGTAGTCATGACAACTGAGATCGGCACCCAGGCACTCCTGCCACAGCCGGGAGGAGAACTTTTACCACGTATCTGCTAATTGCGAAGCAATGGAGCATTCTGTAGAATTATTATTAAGGAGGATAACCATGGACACAAGAGTAGCAGTAATATCCATCATCGTCGAAGACAGCGATTCCATCGAAACCCTCAACCAGCTTCTTTACGATGCCCGCGACTACATCATCGGCCGCATGGGCATCCCATACCGTGAAAAAGGAATCAGCATCATCAGCATCGCCATCGATGCCTCACAGGACATTATCAGCGCCCTTTCCGGCAAGATCGGCCGCCTCAAAGGCGTGTCCACCAAGACCGCTTATTCCAATGTCATCACACACGCGGAGGAAAAACATGATTAAAATAGCAGTATACGGCAAAGGCGGAATCGGCAAATCCACAACCGTATCCAACGTGGCAGCCACCCTCGCAGAAAAAGGACTGACCGTCATGCAGATCGGCTGCGATCCAAAAGCAGATTCCACGATCCAGCTTCGGCATGGAAAACAGATGCGGACTGTACTCGATCTCTATAATGAGAAAAAACAGAACCTCAAGCTCGAAGACATGATCACAACCGGCTATCAGAGCGTGATCTGCGTAGAGGCCGGAGGCCCCACGCCAGGACTTGGCTGTGCAGGACGCGGGATCATCACTGCCCTCGAAAAATTAAAAGAAACAGGAGCTTACGAGACTTATAAACCGGACATCGTCCTCTACGACGTTCTCGGAGACGTCGTCTGTGGCGGTTTCTCCATGCCGATGCGAAAAGGCTATGCAGACAAAGTTTTTATCATAACTTCCGGTGAAAACATGGCAATCCATGCCGGAGCCAATATTGCCATGGCCGTACAGAACTTCAAAAACCGTGGTTACGCAACCCTTGGTGGCATCATCCTGAACCGCCGCAATGTAAAACGAGAAGAAGAAAAAGTACAGGAACTTGCCGATGATTTTGAAACGCAGATAATCGGAAAACTCACCCGCAGCGACCTGGTCACAGACGCAGAAGAACAGGGCAAAACCCTGATGGAATGTTACCCGGACAGCGAAATGGCAGCAGAATACCGCACACTGGCAGAAAACATTCTGGCTATTTGCAGAAAGGACGGGCTATGCTGAAACGAGTTGGCGGTGAAATAAACCCGGAAGGTGCAGTCATAACGATCGGAGAAGCTGATTTTCCTGTTCCATTTCCGCTCGGACTGGAATTCAACTCTCCGGCACATGGCAACTGGAATATCGTCCACACCGGAATGCTTATGCCTGAGGCGATCCAGATCTATGTCTGCGCAGACAACTGCATGCGCGGCGTCGTTCTGACAGCGGCAGAGATGAATGCGGCAGACCGTTTTTCCTTTGTCACTGTGGAAGAAGAAAATCTCCTGAACGGAAATCTGGAGGATGTGACGATCGAAGGAGTGACAGATGTCCTCAATAAATTAGAAAAGAAACCAAAAGCAGTGCTCCTTTTTACTGTCTGTCTGCATCATTTTCTGGGATGCGACCTGGACAGAGTCTATGAAGAACTAGGCACACGTTTCCCGGAGATCGTTTTTGTGCGCTGCTTCATGGATCCGATCATGCAGAAACATGGACTGACACCGGATCAGAAACTGCGAAAGGCAATGTACGATCCGCTTATCACGAAGGAGCCAGATCCGCTGACAGTAACGCTCGTTGGAAGCGACTTTGTACTTGATGAAAGCAGTGACATCAAACGATTGCTGAGAAGTACCGGTCACACTTTGCGGGAACTTCCAGCCTGTAAAACATGGGCGGAATACCAGCAGCTTGGAAGTGCAGAAATTTTTGTTTCCTGTTACCCGCCGGCAAAATACGGTGCAGCCATGCTGACAGAACGCCTGAACAGAACACATCTGTATCTTCCGGGTTGTTTTGATTATGGGGAGATCAAAGAAGAAATTCGAAATCTGATAAAGGAGCTTCAGGCAGGATGGAGCCGGGAGGATACTTCGAATACAAAGTGTGCAGATATCACATCCGAAGAAATAGAAGCATTTTGCCAGAGAGAGATCACTCTTTGCGAAGATTCCATCAACCACGCAAAATCCATCATCGGCGACACCCCGGTCGTTCTGGATTATCTGTACCACCCAAGACCATTAGGTCTCGCAAAACTTCTTCTGGAACACGGTTTCCATGTAACAACCGTCTACCTCGACAGCATAAGTCCGGAAGAAAAGCCGGCCTTCGACTGGCTGAAACTTCATCATCCGGACCTGGAACTGCGTGCCACGATCCAAACCAAGATGCGTGTCCTTCCGCGCGGGACAGAAGGTAAAGTTCTTGCTATCGGACAGAAAGCCGCCTGGTTTTCCGGCAGCAGAAATTTCGTCAACATGGTACAGGGCGGCGGCTTGTGGGGCTTCGACGGGATCCGAGGAACCATGGAACTGATGACAGAAGCTTTTCTCGAAGAAAAAGATCCCGAGGATTTGATCGTTCGTAAAGGATGGGGGTGCGAAAGCTGCATATGAGACAGTCATACAAAATCATACCGATCTACACCGCCGATGTTTCTGGTGTATGCTCTGCCCTGTATGACCTGGGCGGCATGGTAGTCATGCACGACCCGTCCGGCTGTAATTCGACTTACAATACACATGACGAGATCCGCTGGTACGACCAGGACAGTCTGATCTATATTTCCGGGCTGACAGAGATCGATGCAGTTATGGGAAACGATGCAAAATTCATTCACGATATTGAAGAAGCGGCGAAAGAACTAAAACCGAAGTTCATCGCACTTGCAGGCTCGCCGATCCCATTTATGAACGGGACAGATTTTCCTGCGATCGCGCAGGTGATCGAAACAGAGACAGGAATCCCGGCTTTTGCAGTTCCGACAAATGGCATGCATGATTATACTTACGGAGCAGGTCTTGCACTGGAGAAAATCGCAGAACGATTTGTTAAGAAACCGCATCATATCAGACCGCATACCCTTAATCTTCTCGGCGTAACCCCGCTGGATTTTGGTCCGCAGGCAAACGTAGATGCCATGAAACAGACTTTACGCCAACGTGGCTGGGAGGTCATTTCTACCTGGGCGATGGGAGATACGCTTGAGGATTTATCCCATGCAGGTGAAGCAGAAGTAAACCTGGTCGTATCCTCCGTAGGTCTTCCGGCAGCAAAGATCCTCCAGGAAAAATTCGGAACTCCATATGTTATTGGAACTCCGGTTGGAGGATTTACAGAAGAACTCATCCAGGCAATAAATGAAGAAGTTTCACATCATAATGAAGCAGAAGAAGCAGACAAGAACAACATTCTCGCGGCATATCTTAAGAACCGTCTGGCAGGAACTCCGCAGATAACTCTGATCGGAGAAGCCGTGACCATGAGCTCCCTGGCAGTAACCCTCGAAAAACAATACAACAAACCAGTCCGCGTCATCTGTCCGCTGGAAACTCACGAAGGTCTTCTCGCACCGAATGACTGTACAGCAGATGGAGAAGAAGAAATGGAGCAGCTTCTAAAGGATGCAGGGATCATCTTTGCAGATCCTCTTTACCGCCCGAGCTGTCCGCCGGATTCTACATTCATCGAACTTCCGCATATCGCTTTTTCCGGCAGGATTTTTCTGAAAAAGATCAAAAAATGCGGGATCTTTGGAGAGTTAAACGATATAAAATTGCCGTAAAAACGTACATTTTAGGATAATAAGCGGGAATCCTCGGCAATTCAATTACCGAGATGAAAGCGTAG
>OGCN01003223.1_pt1 | contig 16026 bp, 17 predicted proteins | sample 1570181 | NCBI WGS metagenome assembly OGCN01 (sample SAMEA4370584, study PRJEB24528) | human gut metagenome | reverse complement strand
TTATTTATCAGTAAGTGCAGCCAATCCTGGAAGTTCTTTACCTTCAAGAAGTTCCATAGAAGCACCACCACCAGTAGAGATCCATGAGAATTTATCTGCACGTCCAAGGTTGATTGCTGCGGCAGCTGAGTCACCACCACCGATGATTGATTTAACGCCTGGTTGTTTCACGATAGCGTCCATCACACCGATTGTACCAGCTTGGAAGTCAGGGTTTTCAAATACACCCATAGGTCCATTCCATACAACTGTTTTCGCACCAGTCAAGGCTTTATCGAATTCAGCAATTGATTTAGGACCGATATCCAAACCAAGGAAACCTGGGTCTACTGCTTCACCTTCAGTGTCTTTCACTTCAGTGTAGTCAGCAAATGCATTAGCTTCTTTTGAGTCAACTGGCAAGATCAATTTACCGTTTGATTTTTCAAGAAGAGCTTTAGCAACATCAAGTTTATCTTCTTCTACAAGTGAGTTACCGATTTCGATACCTTGTGCTTTGTAGAATGTGTAAGTCATACCACCACCGATAAGAACTTTATCAGCTTTTGCAAGAAGGTTTTCGATAACACCAATCTTATCAGATACTTTAGAACCACCAAGGATAGCTACGAATGGACGTTCTGGAGTTTCAACTGCTTCTTTGATGTAAGCAATTTCGTTTTCAAGAAGGAAACCAGCAACAGCTTTGTCAACGTTTGCTGAGATACCAACGTTAGATGCGTGTGCACGGTGAGCTGTACCGAATGCATCGTTTACGAAGATACCATCTCCAAGTGATGCCCAGTATTTACCAAGTTCAGGATCATTTTTAGATTCTTTCTTGCCATCAACATCTTCAAAACGAGTGTTTTCAACCAAGAGAACTTGTCCATCTTCAAGAGCGTTAACAGCTGCTTCCAATTCAGCACCACGTGTAACACCTGGGATAAATTTAACGTCTTGACCCAATTTAGCAGCCAAGTCAGCAGCTACAGGAGCAAGTGATTTACCTTCTTTATCAGCTTCTTCTTTTACACGTCCAAGGTGAGAGAAGAGGATTGCACGTCCACCTTGTTCAAGGATATACTTGATTGTTGGAAGAGCAGCAGTGATACGGTTGTCGTTAGTGATCACGCCATCTTTTACAGGAACGTTGAAGTCAACACGAACGAGAACTTTTTTCCCTTTCAAGTCAACGTCTTTAACAGTCAATTTAGCCATTTGATCAGACTCCTTAATTTTTTAATACGTTTTCATTATATCACAAAATGCATAAAAGAGATAGCAAAATCAGAAGGATTTCTAGCTTATTGCGAGTATAAGACATTTAGCATATAATCTAAATAGAAAGGTCGAATATCCATGAAAAAACAGCTAAACAAGAAGCAGAAACAAGCTGACCATGATCTAAATGTAATCCTTATTCTTACCCTTGTTCCTCTGCTCCTCTTTCTTACTCTTAAACCAACTCTTTTGTCCTACACTAACCAAACTTCAGTACCGCTATGGCTGCGATTAATCTTATTAGCTAGTTGTCAATTTGCCATCGCAGGCTTAGGAACCAGCACTGTTATGCTTTATCGCAAAGAATCTTTCAGACACTTTGGATTAATCACCAAAAATCTAGTTACCACCCTTTTTCAATCTCTTCTTGTAGCCCTACCACTTTATGGTATGCTAGCCATTCAAAAACACAATAAAAACTCCTGGGGTTGTGTCATGCTCTTTCTACTTATTTGGAATTCCTTCTAGCTTATTCATAAATCACAATCCTACTGAGATTATAACAGCCTATTTATACGGATGTTTTATTATTTTGGAAAATAAAAAAAGAGCCGAAGCTCTTCTTTTTATACAATTGAATTATTTAGCGATTTTCGCGAAGTATTCAAGAGTACGTACAAGTTGTGAAGTGTATGACATTTCGTTGTCGTACCATGAAACAACTTTAACCAATTGTTTACCGTCAACGTCAAGAACTTTAGTTTGAGTTGCGTCAAACAATGAACCGAATGACATACCAACAACGTCAGAAGATACGATTGGATCTTCAGTGTAACCGTAAGATTCGTTAGCAGCTGCTTTCATTGCTGCGTTAACTTCATCAACAGTTACTTCTTTGTTAAGGACTGAAACCAACTCAGTTACAGAACCTGTTGGAACTGGAACACGTTGAGCAGCACCGTCAAGTTTACCGTTCAATTCAGGGATAACCAAACCGATAGCTTTAGCAGCACCAGTTGAGTTAGGAACGATGTTAGCTGCACCAGCGCGAGCACGACGAAGGTCACCACCACGGTGTGGTCCGTCAAGGATCATTTGGTCACCAGTGTAAGCGTGGATAGTAGTCATCAAACCTTGTTTAACACCAAAGTTATCTTGCAATGCTTTAGCCATTGGTGCCAAACAGTTAGTTGTACATGAAGCACCTGAAATAACTGTTTCAGTACCATCAAGTGTATCGTGGTTAGTGTTGAATACGATTGTTTTAACATCGTTTCCACCAGGAGCAGTGATAACAACTTTCTTAGCTCCACCTGGGTGCAAGTGTTTTTCAGCAGCTTCTTTCTTAGCAAAGAAACCAGTTGCTTCAAGAACGATTTCTACACCGTCGTTAGCCCAGTCAATTTGTTCTGGGTCACGTTCAGCAGAAACTTTAACGAATTTACCGTTAACTTCAAATCCACCATCTTTAACTTCAACAGTACCGTCGAAACGACCTTGAGTTGTGTCGTATTTCAACAAGTGTGCAAGCATAACTGGATCTGTAAGGTCGTTGATGCGTGTAACTTCAACACCTTCTACGTTTTGGATACGACGGAAAGCAAGACGACCGATACGACCGAAACCGTTAATACCAACTTTAACTACCATTAGTGATTTCCTCCTTATGAAAATCAAATAAATATAATTTTGAGAGCAAGCTCTCCCTATTGTGAAAAGATTAACTTGAGCGCTTTCAATTCAACCTTTCAACAGTCATATTATATAATTTTTTTCAAAAAATTGCAAATAGAAAAGGCACTTACTTTCATAAGTACCTTAACTTTATAAGTTCTAATTAAGCTTCACCAGAATTTTTCTTGATGATTTCTTCTTGAACTGATTTAGGAACATCTTCATAGTGGTCAAATACCATCATGAATGTACCACGTCCTTGAGTTGCAGAACGAAGTGTTGTTGCATAACCGAACATTTCAGCAAGTGGAACATATGCACGAACGATTTGGCTGTTACCGTGTGCTTCCATACCATCAACACGTCCACGACGAGCTGTAACGTGACCCATAACATCACCAAGGTTTTCTTCAGGAACAGTGATTGTTACAAGCATCATTGGTTCAAGGATAGTTGGTTGTGCAGTCTTAGCAGCTTCTTTAAGTGCAAGAGATGCAGCGATCTTGAAGGCAGTTTCAGATGAATCGACATCGTGGTATGAACCATCGTAAAGTTTAGCTTTGATGTCAACCATTGGGTATCCAGCAAGGACACCGTTAGCCATAGATTCTTCCAATCCTTTTTCTACTGCAGGGATGAATTCACGTGGAACCACACCACCGACGATAGCATTTTCGAATTCGAAACCTTTACCTTCTTCATTTGGAGTAAATTCAATCCAAACATCACCAAACTGACCTTTACCACCAGATTGACGTTTGAAGAAACCACGTGCTTGTGTAGCTGCACGGAATGTTTCACGGTAAGATACTTGTGGAGCACCAACGTTTGCTTCAACTTTGTGTTCACGTTTCAAACGGTCAACAAGGACATCAAGGTGAAGTTCACCCATACCAGAGATAACTGTTTCACCAGTTTCAGGGTTAGTTTCAACACGGAATGTTGGATCTTCTTCAGCAAGTTTTTGAAGACCGATACCCATCTTATCTTGGTCAGCTTTAGTCTTAGGCTCAACCATCAATTGGATAACTGGTTCTGGAACTTCGATTGACTCAAGAATAACTTTAGCTTTTTCATCAGTCAATGAGTCACCAGTTGTAGTATCTTTCAAACCGATAGCAGCAGCGATATCACCAGCGTATACTTGTTCAATTTCTTGACGGCTGTTAGCGTGCATTTGAAGGATACGTCCGATACGTTCACGTTTACCTTTAGATGTGTTCATTACATATGAACCTGATTGAAGGATACCTGAGTAAACACGGATAAATGTCAAACGACCTACAAATGGGTCAGTCATGATCTTGAAGGCAAGGGCTGCGAATGGCTCATCATCAGATGCTGGACGAGTTTCTTCTTCGTCTGTATCTGGGTTGATACCTTTGATTGCAGGGATATCAAGTGGGCTTGGAAGGTAATCGATAACCGCATCAAGCATCAATTGAACACCTTTGTTCTTGAAGGCAGAACCACAAAGAACTGGGAAGAATTCAACGTTGATTGTCGCACGACGGATAGCTGCTTTCAATTCCTCGTTAGTGATTTCTTCACCTTCAAGGTATTTCATCATCAAATCTTCGTCAGTTTCAGCAACTGCTTCGATCAATTTTTCACGGTATTCGTTTGCTTGATCAACGTAATCAGCTGGAATATCTTCTTCAAGAATATCTGTACCAAGGTCATTAGTATAGATTTCAGCTTTCATTTTAATCAAGTCAATGATACCACGGAAATCATCTTCAGCACCGATTGGCAATTGGATTGGGTGTGCGTTTGCTTGAAGACGATCGTGAAGTGTGCTTACTGAGTAAAGGAAGTCTGCACCGATTTTATCCATTTTGTTGGCAAATACGATACGTGGAACACCATACTCAGTTGCTTGACGCCAAACTGTTTCAGTTTGAGGTTCTACACCTGATTGTGAGTCAAGAACGGTTACGGCACCATCCAATACACGGAGTGAACGTTGTACTTCGATTGTGAAGTCCACGTGTCCTGGTGTATCGATGATGTTAACGCGGTGACCATCCCATTGTGCTGTTGTAGCGGCAGATGTGATTGTGATACCACGTTCTTGTTCTTGTTCCATCCAGTCCATTTGTGATGCACCTTCGTGAGTTTCACCGATTTTGTGGATTTTACCAGTGTAGTAAAGGATACGCTCTGTTGTAGTTGTTTTACCGGCATCGATGTGGGCCATGATACCGATATTACGAGTTTTTGCAAGTGAAAATTCGCGTGCCATTAGGTTATTCTCCTATAAATATTTTAGTTTACTTATTTATTATAACATTATTGTCAAAAAACGGATAGGCAGGACCTACCCGTTTTTTCACTAATATTTAACTGGTTTTCAAATGATATGAATGATATTATTTGAATTCAGAGTCAGCCTATTACAAATCCATAATCTTAGCTTATGAATATATGACTGTAATTCAGCTTGAAGCTTATGATTACCAGCGGAAGTGTGCAAAGGCACGGTTTGCTTCAGCCATTTTGTGAGTATCTTCACGTTTCTTAACTGATGCACCAGTGTTGTTTGCAGCGTCCATGATTTCTTTTGCAAGACGATCTTTCATAGTGTGTTCACCACGCGCACGTGATGCGTTAACCAACCAACGAAGACCAAGAGTTGTACGACGTTCTGGACGAACTTCAACTGGGACTTGGTAGTTTGAACCACCGACACGACGTGCACGTACTTCAAGTACAGGCATGATGTTGTCCATAGCTGTTTCAAATACTTCAAGAGCATCGTTTCCAGTTGCTTCTTTGATTTGCTCGAAAGCATCGTATACGATTGTTGCAGCAGTACCACGTTTACCGTCAAGCATTACACGGTTGATAAGACGTGTAACGATTTTTGAATTGTACAATGGATCTGCCAATACTTCGCGTTTAGGCGCTCTATTTTTACGACTCATTTTATCTTATCTCCCTTCTTATCCTTTAGGACGTTTAGCACCGTATTTAGAACGGCTTTGTTTACGATCAGCTACACCTGCAGTATCAAGTGCACCACGGACGATGTGGTAACGTACCCCTGGAAGGTCTTTTACACGTCCACCACGGATAAGAACAACGCTGTGTTCTTGAAGGTTGTGTCCGATACCTGGGATGTAAGCAGTAACTTCGATAAGGTTGCTCAAACGTACACGAGCGAATTTACGAAGGGCTGAGTTAGGTTTCTTAGGTGTCATTGTTCCAACACGTGTTGCAACACCACGTTTTTGTGGTGAAGATACGTTAGTTTGAACTTTTTTGTGGCTGTTGTAACCAACGTTCAAAGCTGGTGATTTAGATTTTTCTACTTTTGATTTACGCGGTTTGCGAACCAATTGGTTAATTGTAGGCATCTACATTCTCCTGTGTTTTTTTATTTTTGGTTGATATGGCACTTGGTGACAGCCCATATCTGTGTGTACTTTTGCAACTTATGTCAGCACGTCTCTGTACACTTTTGAGAGACCAAAAGTAAAAAGTACCGTCTAGTATAATATCATTTTTCGATGGTTATTGTCAACAGTTTCTTGTTAAAAAGAAAAATTCCTAATCGTTAAATTAGGAATACTATCGTAGATTAATTATTTATCAAAAATATTACCGACTTCAACTTCTACCTTCTGTGCTTTTACATCGATGTCAGAAACAGTAAGTAATGATTTATATTCATGGATATCACGATCACCTTTAGCATTTTCTGCGAATACAGCTACACCTACTAACTCACTATCAAATTCTGAAAGCAAGCTAATCATACCCGTAATGGTACCGCCACCTTTAAGAAAATCATCGACAATAAGGACACGGCTATTAGGTTTCAAACTACGTTTTGAAAGGAACATCTTTTCAATACGATCACTTGAACCACTAACGTAGTTTACCGATACGGTTGAACCTTCTGTAATTTTCAAGTCACGACGAACAATAACAAATGGAATGTTCAAGACATCTGCTACTGCATTTGCTAAAGGAACTCCTTTAGTTGCAACAGTCATAACGGCATCAATTTTTTGTCCTTTAAAGGCACTGGCAATGATACGACCAACATTTTTTAAAATAGACGGTGTACTCAGTAAATCAGATAGGTAGAGATAACCACCTGGTAAGATACGATCACTCTCGGAAAGACGTTTACAAAGATCTTCAACCAGACTTCTTGCATCTTCATCAGAAATAGTCGGTGTAAACATAACCCCACCAGATGCACCAGTTACTGTTTCGATTTCTCCTATTTGACTTTCCTCAAAAGCTTTTTTAATGATAGCAACATCTTCTGAGATTGAAGACTTTGCAGCTTCATAACGTTCTGCAAAGGTGTTGAGACTTGTCAATTGATAAGGATTATTAATCAGGTAGTTTGAAATCACTACCATGCGCTCACTTCGTTTTAATTTCATATGTTACCTATATTTTCTGTACTTTTTAACTATTATACCATAATACAGCAAAAAACGAACATTTTCATATAAAATGCTCGCTTAATTTCGATTTTAATCAAATTTTGGCTTGTAGAAGGAACGATTATCCATAGCAAAGAGACGATTTGTCATTTCTCCTGGACCTACTAGGTTAAGGGCTGTCGTCATCATCATCATACTGGCATCAAGATTATCAATCATATGAATAATTTCTGCTTCCATAATACGGGGGCGCACTGGACTACCATACTCTAGTTGTCCGTGGTGGCTGAGAATGACATGACGCAAAACAACAACATCCTCACGCGTATCGTCAATATTGAGCTCCATAAGCACCTTAGTGATTTCTTCATCAATCAAAGCAATATGACCAATCAAGTTTCCACGAACCGTATACTCAGTATTTTCAGGACCAGTAAGTTCAATAACCTTAGCTAAATCATGAAGCATAATTCCGGCAAAGAGTAGACTCTTATTGAGCTCTGGATAAATATCTCCAATGCTGTCCGCTAGGCGAACCATAGTAGCTGTATGATAGGCTAGTCCACTTTCAAAAGCATGATGATTTGTTTTAGCAGCTGGAAAAGTGAAAAACTCTTTATTATACTTTCGATAAAGGGCACGAACAACACGCTGCCAAGTTGCTTCCTCAATCTTGAAAATCATTTGCTCTAGGTATTCGCGTACTTCGGAAGGATTTACTGGTGGTTTCTCTTTGAAATCAGCTGGATCATTTGGCTCACCAAATGTAGGCAAGCGTAAGGTAATTTGGTTTACCTGAGGAGTATTATTATAAACCTCTCGACGGCCCTCCATATGCACTACTTTACCTGCGGTAAATTCTTCGACATTATAAGGCTGAGCATCCCATAGGTTGCCTGAAATCTCTCCAGTATCATCCTGGAATGTAAAGGCAATGTAATCCTTTCCTGCTCTTGTCTTACGTACCTCTGCACGCTTAATCAGATAAAAACCTTCAAAATACTCGTCTTTTTTCATTTGATTAATCTTCATGCTTGTCCTCGTTTTCTAATCGTGGTAAATCTAACAAACTTTGTGTCGCACTGTCTTGATAGGTTTCAATTGTATCAAGAGCTCTAACAATTGCCCTACTCCTTGTGTTGAGAAGACTATCGACGGTTTTACTTGCTGTATTCAATTGTTTCTGAGCTTTAGCTAACATATCTCCAAACCTGCCAAATTCTAGTTTGACGTTACCTAAAATCTTACTAATATCATCCGCATTCTTTTGAATATTCAAAGTTCTAAAACCTACAGACAATGAATTCAAGAGTGCTGATAAGGTTGACGGCCCTGCGATAACAATATTCTCCTCGCGACGAAGGGCGTCAAAGAAGGCTGGTTGGCGTACTACCTCAGCATAAAGTCCTTCCGTCGGCAAAAATAATATACCAAAATTTGTGGTTTCAGGTGGGTTAAGATACTTCTTGTTAATATCCTTTGCAAATCGCTTAATACTAGTCAAAAGTGACTTACGGTGATTCTCAATCTCCTCTTTATTACCAGACTCATAAGCATCTTCCAGACGATAGTAATCTTCCAAAGGAAACTTAGAATCAATGGGAAGGTAGATATATTCGTCTTTATGGTTTCCTGGCATTTTGATTGCATATTCAACTCGTTCACTTGAACCTGATACCGTAGGAAATTCTCGCTCGTACTGATTAACAGTCAATATGTCTTCAATAATTTGCCCTAATTGAAGCTCTCCCAAAATACCTCGTGTTTTTGTATTTGAAAGGACCTTGTTAAGACTTCCAACATCCTTGGCTACATTTTTCATTTCCCCCAAGCCCTGGTTAACCGACTCTAATTGTCTTGAAACCGTCTCAAAAGAGGCTTGTAAACGTGTTTGTAAGGTTTGCTCAAGTTTCTCTTCAACTGTCTGACGCATTTGTTCCAAACGTTTCTCATTGGAATCCTGCATATCTTTAACAGCTTTGGTTAAGCTTTGGTTTATTTGCTCAAGGCGTTGGTCGGAACGGTCTCGATTATCAGACAAATTTTGATGTAAAACCTCTCGGATATCTGTCAACTGTTGATATAGTTCCATCTGCAATTGGTTCAATTGCTTTGTTGTTTCCAGTTGGTTTGTCTTAGCAAAACTTTCCAATTGAAACGAAACTTGATCTGAAAGATTATCTGCATTTTCTTCCAAACTCTTATTAATCTGTTCTTTTAACTCCATATTCTTCAAGAAAAGAACAATAAGAATCCCCAAGCTTAATAAAGTTAAAAGTGTAAGTAGATAGATCATACTAACTCCTATCTTTAGTCTGGATGACAATCACATATCCATTTGGCACAAGCACTTGAATCGGACCATCAATGAATTCATTGCTAGAATAGATTTTCTTCTGGAAATAATTCATACTAGTTAATTCGTATTTTGCTCCCAAAATCGTCAGTTCTCCATCACCCTCATGTAAAAAAGAAACATACGTCATTCCGGGTTCTTGTAAAACTTTATGACTTCCTTCTGGATAATAAGTAATCTTATTTTGCTTATCTCGCAAACAGATACGCCTCATAAAAGGAGCTAATTCAGGATCGCTGACCAAAAATATATTTGATAACATATGATCAATTCTGCCACCAAAAGCACCGAAAATAGTTACTTCCGCCTCAGGATATAACTGAAATGTAATTTTTAGGGCTAACTCTGTATCCGTGTCATCCTTTTCAGCCGGAGCAATCATACAATCTTTGGTAGCTGATTGGATCATCTCTAACTCTGACCGAGATACTGAATCAAAGTCTCCAACAGCCAAATCAATAGGTAAACCTAACTCCAACAAACGTAAGCACGCACGATCCACCCCAACAAAATAATCAAAATCGGTAGTGAACCACTCTAGCTCACCACCGACAAATAAAGCTATTTTAGGCATCGATAGCATCACGAAGCGTTTGAACTTGCGCTGTCAAATCAGGATTTTTGAAGAGGTAAGAGCCCGCTACAAAAACATTAGCCCCCGCCTTGGCACATGCTGCAATAGTGTTGTTATCTACACCACCATCAACTTCAATATCGAATGAATAGCCACCTTTTTCACGAAGCTCCACAACACGCTCTACTTTAGACATCATTTCTGGAATGAACGCCTGACCACCAAAACCTGGATTTACAGTCATGATAAGTACTTGATCCACTAAATCAAGTACAGGAATAAGTGCCTCAACTGGGGTTCCAGGATTAATCACAACACCTGCTTTCATACCAGCAGCTTTGATTTTCTGGAGGGCACCATGGATATGCTTGGTGGCTTCAACATGAATGGTCATGATATCTGCACCAGCTTGTGCATAGGCATCCACATAACGCTCAGGATCAACAACCATAAGGTGGCAATCAAAAACCAACTTGCTATGTTTACGCATGCTAGCGACCACATCTGCTCCCCAACTGATATTAGGAACAAATTGACCATCCATAATATCAATGTGAACATACTCCGCACCTGATGCATCAATACGAGCTAGTTCTGAAGCAAAATTAGCGTAATCAGCAGCTAGGATAGAAGGAGCAATTTTATATGACATGAGAGACCTACTTTCTTTTTACAGTTTTTTTATATGTTTCACGACGATTTTCAATTTCACTTAAAAATTGAAGGTAATTATCATAACGGACTTGCCAGATTTGGCCATTTTCAACCTCTTCCTTAACAGCGCAAGAAGGCTCATGGGTATGAGTACAAGAACGGAATTTACAGCCATGACTAGCTTGACGGATTTCCGGAAAAGCTTCACTCAAGTCCTCTGCATTATCCACTTCATAATCTAGCGAAGAGAATCCTGGTGTATCAGCAATCTTCCCACCATGAACGTCATAAAGACTTACAGCCCTTGTAGTATGACGTCCACGACCTAAACTGTCTGAAATTTCACCTGTTTCTAAATGTAACTGTGGGGCAATACGGTTCAACAAGGTTGATTTTCCAACACCCGTCTGTCCCATAAAGACTGTTATTTTATCAGTCAAGAGCGGCAATAGTTCTTCCAAACTGAAGATAAAATCAAAACCAATTTTTTGATACTGTTTTTGAATAGCTTTCATTTCTGAATCATCTTCAACCAAGTCCATCTTAGAAATATAGATTACAGGTTTTATATTTTTATGCTCTAGTAAAACCAAAAAACGGTCCAAAAGATTACTGTTAAAATCCGGTTCCTTAGCAGACATAATAACCACAGCCTGATCTATATTGACAATGGGTGGACGCACTAAACTATTGATTCGTTGACCAATTTTAAGGATATAACCTTCTGAATTTTCCTCTGCTGAAAATTCAACAAAATCTCCAACATAAGGTGTTTGTCCTTTTTTTCTAAAATTTCCTCGTGCACGCGTTTGGTATACAACACCATCATGCTCTACATAATAGAAACCTGCCAGTGCTTTGATAATTCTTCCTTGCAAGTGAACTCCTCAATCGTTTAATAGCCCTATTATACCACAAAACAACACGCTTTTCTGATCCAAAACAAACCACATTTCCATTTCCCATGGGCCTCCTTGCATTTTCAATAGATTGCAGTATAATAGGCATATCATCTGCGGAGGTGGTGGAATGGCAGACACGCATGCTTCAGGCGCATGTGCTTTTTCAAGCGTGAGGGTTCAAATCCCTTTCTCCGCATAGCTAAAAATCCCACTGAATCTCAGTGGGATTTTTGAATTATAGGCCTGCTTCTCTCAAAGCATCTGATAAGTGTGCAAAATCAGAAATAGATAAAGCCTCTCCACGAATAGAAGGTTTTATATCTGCAATTTCCAAAGCCTGCTCAAGTTTGGCTTTCACTTCCTCAGATTTACCAAAATGATTTGTTAAATTATTCCACAATGTCTTACGACGATGGACAAAGCTAGCCTTAGCCACTCGGAAAAGGAAATCCTCATCTTTAACTTCAACCAACGGTTGTTCACGACGCGTCATCTTCAAAATAGCTGAGTCAACATTAGGGGCTGGTACAAAGACTGTACGAGGGACAATGAATGCCACTTTAGCGATCATATAATACTGAACAGCAATTGATAGAGAACCATAAGCCTTGCTATTAGGCTCTGCAGAAATGCGGTCAGCGACTTCTTTTTGCATCATAACGACAAATTCTGCAAAAGGAATCTTACTCTCAATCAAATGCATCAAGATTGGCGTCGTAATATAATATGGCAAATTGGCTACGACCTTAATTGGTAGTTCTGGATTTTTAAATTCATTTACCCGTGTCTGTAAATCTGCCTTGAGAACATCTTCATTAATCACGTTAACATTATCATGATCACGTAATGTATCCTCCAAAATCGGAACCAATCGATCATCAATTTCAAAAGCCATAACTTCCGCAGCATTTTCAGCCAAGAATTCTGTTAATGCTCCAATACCAGGTCCAATTTCAATTACATTGACATTTTTATCAATCTCTGCCGTATCAACAATTTTTTGTAAAATATTTGTATCTGTTAAGAAGTTCTGTCCGAAAGACTTCTTAAAGGTAAAGCCATGGCGTTCAAGGACAGCCTTGGTCACGCTATAATCTGCAATTCTCATTTATTCTCTTTTCTTATTAATTTCACGATTTTTATATTTGGACAAAAAATAGGTCCAAATTCTTAATTATCCCAACCTCTATAATAAGCTACTTAATAGCGATTTGATTTTAAGATTACTGGTAGTCTAATAATTTGACATAGCCTCTTCCAGCTCCTCTAGAGTGATTCCAAACAATTCCAAACGTTTTAGAAGCTGCTTTCCATTGCAATAACCAATACGAAGCGCCTCGCCCAAATATTCTCGACGCTTTCGACTATCTGCTCCCATTAGTAGTCCTAACTTCATAAGATTTGATTTACTAATATCAAACTGATTATCATCATCGTAACTACCTAAAACTCCAGATAAGGCCTTTTGAAGGGCCTCAAAACTCGCATGCTCAACACCCAATGAACGACCTTTAGTCTTAGATTTTGGTGTTGCTTCCCCACGGTTTAAAAAAGCATGCTTTGCTGTCGGAACAGCTTCCATAATGATTTTACGGATACGCTCACCATTATAGTCTGGATCAGTAAAAACAATCACTCCGCGTAAGTCATTAAGCTTATCAATACGCTCTAAGTCGTCTTCATTGATAGCAGAGCCTCTAGTCTCATAGGTATCCACCTCATAAAAACGTCTCAAATTTGCCGTATCATCCTTACCTTCTACGACGATGACTTCTTGAATCTTTATTTTATTCATCCAGACAAAAAATCCTCATCGCATTGTCATAAGTAGCCCTAGCCACTTCTTCACTCGTTAAACCACGAAGCTCAGCAATCTTGTCTACTACGTAACGTGTATAGCCTGTACGATTCTCACGACCACGTTTGGGAACAGGTGCCAAATACGGTGCATCCGTTTCAACCAGAATCTTATCTAAAGGTAACTTCTGAGCAGCTTCTTGAACATCCAAAGCCTTCTTAAAAGTTACAACACCTGAAAATGAAATCATCATTCCAAGATCAACAAATTTTTGAGCCATTTCTAAGGATCCTGAGTATGAGTGCATAATCCCCCCACGAGGACCAACACCAACTTCTTTAATAACAGCGTAAGTATCCTCAAGTGCATCACGTGTATGGACAACAAAAGGTAGATTATATTCCTTTGACAAAGCTATTTGACGCTTAAAGACATCAATCTGAATCTCTTTAGGATCTTCCATCCAATAATAATCCAAACCGATTTCCCCAAGTGCCACTACTTTCGGATTATCCAATTGTGATACAATCATATCCTCAATTTCCTGAGAATAGGACCCTGCTTCCGTAGGATGCCATCCAATCGTACTATATAGTTGATCATACTTCTCTGATAGTGCTAAAGATTTATTTATTGTTGGTTTATCAAAACCGACAATATTCATTTTAACAACACCTAGTTCAGCTGCAAAATCTATTTCTTCTTGTTCTTTTCCTGCAAAATTATCCACATTAAGATGGGTATGCGTATCAAAAATTTCAATCATAGGTCTATTATAACAAAAACGAGCGAGCATAGCTCACTCACCTTTTCATTTTATTAAACAAAGAGTCGCATATATTCAATCTTTGTACAACGATTCATTACAATATTCTGTCTATTCGCTTGACGAAGAATAGTCTCAGCCTCCTCATTCTCAAGACCAATTTGACTCCAAAAAACTTTTGCATCCGTTTCAAGAAAATCATAAGCAACATCTGGTAAAAACTCACTTCGTCTAAATACATCAACAATATCAATCGAAAATGGGATATCTTTAAGATGAGCATAAACATGCTCTCCTAGAAGCTCCTGACCTTCTAGTTTGGGATTTACTGGTATAATACGATAACCAGCAGCTTGTAGAAAATGAGCAACCTGATAAGATGCTGCCTCCTTACGATGAGATAAACCAACAATTGCAATCGTCTTTGCTGATTTTAGATAAGACTCTATAACCTCAGCACTAGGATTTTGAAATGAATAAGACATATGATTCTCCTCGTCGTTTGAATAAACTAAAAATAAAAATCCCCAAACGGGACTGTGACGATTAGTTAGCTAAGCTCGGCAACGATAGCTTTAATTTGTTCTTTTGTATGTACACCTGCTACTTGCTTAACAACCTCACCATCTTTTTTGAAGAGTAAAGTTGGGATAGACATAATTCCAAACTTCTGAGCTGTTTCTGGGTTCTCGTCAACATCTATTTTAACAATCTTAAGTTCATCTTCTGAAATTTCTTCAGAAAGTTGCTCAAGAATTGGTGCTTGCATCAAGCAAGGCCCACACCAAGTTGCCCAAAAATCAATCAAAACGAGGCCTTCAGCTGTTTCTTGTTCAAATGAAGCATCTGTTACTACTTGTGTCATTTAATCATCCTCCTAGACATTATAAAACTTTTGTAGACCTATTCTATATGATTCTAAAGGCCATTGCAAGAATTTGACACATACATAAAAAATTCTTATCAAATATTAGTCATTGCCTATCATAGACATCACTTGCTCACAGCCTATCTTGGGAGTATAATAATAAAAAACTATAAAAATAGAAATGAGTAAATATGGATAAAGATGCAATGATTACCTATCTCATAGGTGAACTCAAAAAAGAAAATCTAGAATTACATGATTTGATTATCCCAGAAGAACTCGAGGAAAAACAAAAACTTCTCAGAGCACTCTTTAATACACGTAAACCAATGGCAGCATCAACACAATTCTTAACAATCCAAGACCTTTACCTACAAGTTAGAAAAGGGGAAAGAGGATTTGTACAACTCAATTCGCTCCAGCCCATTCCACAAGATGATCGAATCTACCTCTGGAAAGGTGATATTACAAAACTCGAAGTAGATGCAATCGTAAATGCAGCTAACAGTGCATTAAGAGGCTGCTTTATACCAAATCAGTCCAGCATAGATAACATAATACATAGCGTAAGCGGAATACAGCTTCGTCTTAAGTGTGATGAACTTATGAATGAGCAGGGATATGAAGAACCGACAGGGAGCGCCAAGATAACACCGGCATATAATCTTCCATGTAGTTATGTGCTTCATACAGTAGGCCCTATTGTATCAGGAAGACTTACGAAAATGCATTGTAATGAGCTTTCAGACTGTTACAGGTCATGTCTTAAACTGGCTGCGGATAGTGGACTTAAAAGTATAGCATTTTGCTGCATATCCACTGGAG
>OGCN01003222.1_pt1 | contig 16047 bp, 9 predicted proteins | sample 1570181 | NCBI WGS metagenome assembly OGCN01 (sample SAMEA4370584, study PRJEB24528) | human gut metagenome | reverse complement strand
TGTACTTTATTCAAAAAATATCATTTTAAGGCTTGACTTTTAATAGTTAGTCTTCTTATTCTGATATCCTCTCATACCGGCAGTGGCCGCCACAAAGGCAGCCAAGACCACCAATAAAAGGATCCATTGTTTTTTTCTCATAAAACAGTCCGTTCCTTTCCTATTATGCACGCCGTCTGCGATACCAGATTACAATACCTGCTATGATCAATACGATTGGAAGCACCATAACCAGCAATGTTTCACTCATGATCGCAACGGACTGGTTTACAGACAGATTCGAATAGGTATACTGTTTTGCATCAATAGAAACTGCGGATTCTGCAGCGGATGTACCACTGAAAATGCCTTTGAACAGTGCAAGATTCTGTCCGGCAACGACGGAATCCGCATCCTGGGTGAATACCAGAGAAGATCCCACAATGGTAATATCTGCTCCTGTCTCATTATCAGTCACGTTCGCTGCCAATGTAAACTGACCACTCTGATCTGTTGCTTCTTTTTCAACGGAACGGATATTTGCCACGTCCGTTTTGATATAGGCGCTGTCAGAAGATGTCAGCAAATCTGTCCACTCCAAGGTATCCGGATGCTCTCCGGTATTGCTCAATGCCTGTGCATAGGGCAGAAATACATATTTGTCAACTTTTGAAGTCTGTGTCGCACTCTTGACATCCGGCAGCAGATAGAACGGATACTGGTAATAATGTGTATTGTCAGAATCCATTACCATTCCGCTTGTTACACTGATATCATAAGCAGCCAGAACACTGTCAAAATTCGGTGTATCTGCGGTTTTATTATAAGCTGTCGTAATCAGTGCTTTACCGCCTCCAGCCAGATAAGTGCTGATTTTTGCTGCATCATCTGCGGAAAAATCCGCTGTCGGACCGTTGATAATGATTGCTTCTGCATCATCCGGAACTGCATCCTGCTGCAACAATGTCAGTTCTTCCACCGCAATATTCATTTTTTCCAGAGCAGACTGGAAGCTGCTGTCCAGCGAAGACTCCCCATGTCCGGTGATCACATACACCTTCGGTTGATTGTCGCCGGTGACATAACTGATGGCACTCGTCAGCTGACCTTCTCCATCATAAGCAGATTTTGTCTGCGTGTAAGTAGAATAATCCACGGAATACTCATACAGATCGCTGGCACCTATTACCTTCGATTTTTCTCCGCTGACTGCAATGATACTTCCATCTGATGGTGCAGAATCTGTATAAGAAGAATAGAAATTCGGTGAAACTGCAGGATCTACATACTCCACTTTAATATGGGAAGATTCATCTTCATAGTTTTCCAGTGTACGAACCACGGTATCATCCGCACTGTTCTCTGCTGAAAGTACATACAATGTCACATCCTGTTTCAGATTGTTTATCAGTTTTACACTGTCATCCGTCAGTGTATACAGATTCTGTGTGGTCAGATCCACACTTTTTACTTTTTCCGGAAGCTGTCCGGCAAATACATTTACTGCTACTGCGATGGCAATTCCGATCACCACAAAACTGGAATTGAATACACCACGGCGGATTTTCTTTGCACTGACAGACCAACGGTGTTTCTGTACCACCTGACAGGTCAGGAACAAAAACAATACCGTACCGCTGACATAGTAAATGATTCCGGCCACATCCAGCATACCGTTGCTGAAATTATTCAGTGCACTGGAAGTGGACAGACAGTTCAGTACTTTCGTCAGTGTATTTCCACTGGAGGAAATAATGCTTGTGATTCCCTCCATCATATAGCCGATAAACAATAACGCAAAAGATAATACTGCTGCAATCACCTGACTCTCTGTCAAAGAAGACACAAAGACACAGATAGCGATGGACAGACAGCCGTACAGCCACAGACCAAGGATCGCAGCATAGCTCTCCGCCATCGGTATCGTGCCAAACCGAGACAGCAGCAACGGACACAGACAGATAGCTCCGACTACAATAGAAAACACCAGCACCAGTGCCAGAAACTTACCGAGAATTACTTTCGGAACAGAAACCGGTGAAGTATACAGCAGCTGATCTGTCTTCGTCCTTCGGTCATCTGACATACTGCGCATTGCCAGAATCGGAATAATGATCAGCAGTACAAATGCCACATTATTCAGGGAATAGGAGAGATACGGCGTGCCGTAAATCAGGTTGTTAGCCACAAAATATAAATTAAATACAAAGAAAAATGCTGCCATGAAAATCCATCCGATCACGGATGTAAAGTATGCCTTCAGCTCTCTTTTTAATATTGCGATCATGCCTCACGCACCTCCTTATTTCCAGTCAGTTCCAGGAATACATCTTCCAGCGTCTTCGTATTAACTTTTTGTTCCAACAATACCACATCATGTTCCACGCAATAACGGAATACCGTCTCGCGCAGGTCACAGTTTTCTCCGGCAATCAGTGAAAGATGAAATTCTGCTGCTTCGTCGTTCCTTTCTCCGGCATCAGAATCCGTGGTTTCTGCCGCATCTGCCAGATCATTTTCCGAAGACTCCGCAGATTCCTCCGGAAGTTCCCGGACGATCCTACACTCCTGCACACCATCCAATGTATGAAGTTCTTCCAGCTGTTCTTTCGTGCCGCGCACTGCAACGTCCAGCTGCTGGGCACCGCTCATACGGCTTTCCAGATGTTCCATAGAATCGCTGGCAACCAAGGCTCCTTTTGAAATAATAAACACATGATCACACACGGCACTGATCTCCTGCAAAATATGGGAACTCAGAATTACGGTATGTTTTTCTTTCAAAGAGCGGATCAGATCACGGATCTCAATGATCTGCTTCGGATCCAGTCCCACCGTCGGCTCATCCAAAATAATGATCTCCGGCATACCGAGTAATGCCTGTGCTAACCCCACACGCTGACGGTATCCTTTGGACAGATTCCGGATCAGGCGATCTTTCATCTCATGCAGTTTTGTCAGATCCATCACCTGCCTGATATCTGCATTACGGGTATGCGGATCCAGTTTTTTCAGTTCTGCCACAAATTTCAGATATTCCAGAACCTTCATATCGCCATACACCGGCGGAATCTCCGGCAGATAACCGATACACTTTTTTGCCTCCTCCGGGTTTTTATTAATGTCATATCCGTTGATTTTTACCTCACCGGACGAAGCGCCAATGTAACCGGTAATGATATTCATGGTCGTAGACTTTCCAGCCCCGTTTGGTCCGAGGAAACCGTAGATATTACCCGGTTCCAGCGTCAGACTCAGATCATTTACCGCCACATTGGCGCCGTATTTTTTCGTAAGATGACTGATTTCAATCAAAACACTTCCTCCTTCAATCCAAAATCACTTATAGATTCAGTGTACAGAGAAAATGTGTTGAATATTCGTAAAAAATGTGACTAATATGTGTTTTTCTTACGCTTCTTCTTTTTCTTCCAGATAGCAAAACCGATCACACCGGCTGCTGCCGCACAGCATACAAAAACGACACCGTAGAATAACGGTTTGTTTGCGAAGAAAATAATCATTTTGCTGGTAGATACCGTTACATTATCAAATGTTTCCTCATATGTATTGGTACTTCCGTCTTCTTTTACTGCATGATCACTGCAGGAAACAATTACCTGCTGCTCTAATCCTTCCGGGATTTCAAAGCTGATCCTTCCATCATGCTCTGCCAGATATGTTTCCAGCTCGTCTCCTTCCAATGTAATCAGTGTTTCTTTCTGTTCGCCTTTTTTATCCGACACTACTGCCTGGAACGTTTTTAATTTTCCGCCGTCGTCGGTCGGGACAGCCGTTACCGTCTGTTCCTGTGCCTCGTAACGTCCACCGCTCTCCAGTCCGCTGAATACAACTACCGGAGCCGTCTGATCTACCACAAAGGCCAGCTTCAGATTTTTTACGTCGCTGTAAGCAGCAGTATCTGTCTTGTCCACAGATTCAACCACCAGATGATATTCTCCTTCCTCAGCAAACAGTTCCTTCTTCACAGAGTAGGTTCTGACACTCCATGTACCATCTGCCGATGTCACGTTTGTGGTATAATCAATCCCCTCTGTCAGCACTTTTCCGTTCATTTTTACTGCATAATGTTCAATCGGATCGGTATTGATCTCCTCGATCACAACATCCTGCGGAATCTGATAGACATAATACTGATCCAGTAAATCGGCAGTATCTTCGTCTACCCGGAATGTGGAACCGTTTCTGTTTACAGAAAATGTCACCGTCTCGTATTCCTGTCCATCTTCCAGTGTCATCCGATCATATTCCTGATTCGCCATATCTTTTGCTTTACAGGACAACGTGTAGATACCATCGGCTTCCAGATTTTCTACCTGAATCTGATAAGACTGCTGATTCTCTGTCATTTCCGGAGCCGGAAGTTCTACTTCCTGTGTTGTATAGTTTCCACTCTCATCACAGGTTACAGCTGTCAGAACCGGGACAATATCGCCTGCCAGCAGATTATCTGCGCTGTCGCTGACCATCAGTGTAAATCCATACGGTTCTTCTTTATTTGCTGAATCTGCCTGCAGTCCGGATACATAAATACCCGGATGCTGTGTGTCGATGGTCAGCTGTCCGGATGTATAAGTCTCCATGCGGTTTCCGGACCGGTCTGTATAATTTACCGTGATCAGATAATCACCGTCCTCGCTCAGACGGAAGGTTCCGGTATGGACATCTGCGCTGTTCTCTGTCCAGTTTGCATTGATACCATATCCACTCTGACCGTCTTTTTCTACTGAGATCTGAACATCTTCCGCATAGAAATTTGCCTCATGAATTTCAACCGTTGCATCGATATCGCCTGCATAATATGCAATTCCATTTACTTCCCGGACCGGATCATTATAAGTGACGGATACTGTCGGAACGAGATTATCCACGACAATACGCTCACTGTCATTCAGCCCGGACTTATTATCGGAATAGTCATAGGCTTCAAAATCCACGGTTCCGTTAAACTGATTCCTTCCCTGTAAGACATATTCTGGTATTGTAAATCTGGCTGTAAAAAGTCTGCCATTCTGTATGACTTTTGCTTTTTCGATCGCAGCCTCAAGCAACTGTGCATTGACAGCACTGACGCTGCTTGCATTTCGATAATTATATACAAAATGTTCGATACCGGACGTTGCATCCTCACCGGCAATCGTAACCGTCATCATCTGATTATAATAACGGAATGGTGTCACGCCTACCCGCTGTTGCTGCACATCTTCGCTGTATGAAATACTCAGATTATCCGGTACTGTCTGATCTACGGTAAACAGATCCGGTGTATAATCTGCCGCTTCATTCAATGCGAGATCATGGTAGGAGATATCAAATGTATAATTTGCATCCACCGGATACGTGATGGTTGCTGTATAAACATCGCCGTCCTTCTTCCAGTTACCACGATTGGATAAATATGCCGCATAGTCTGCCACGGCAACGTTTCTGCCGGTTACATCAACAGCCGTCACTTCTGCTGTCACATCGTCTGCCCGGAAATTATGTTCTGTGATCCGGATGGTTGCTGTCTGTGTGCGGTCAAAATACAGGCGTGATCCTTCTGTTCTTTTCACATCCTGATTGCCATAAGTCACTTGGATGACAGGTGCTGTTGTGTCAATGACAATTTTTTCAGACCGATAGGAATGCATCTTATTATCGGAGCGATCCGTATCATCCATGGTCACATAATAATCGCCATCTCCGCTCAATGTCATGGTTCCTGTCCATACATCCCCATTCTGGATCCACCGATCCGGTACCCGTTTTTCTCCATTCACGGCAATAATGACATCTTCTGCATAAAAATTGGCTTCCTCTATCCGGAAGGTCACAGTCACATCTCCATCATAATATAATACAGAATCTGTTCCTTCCTGTTCATACTGATAAGACGTTTTCTGCAGTCCGGTTGCGGCATCAACCACCTGTTTTGCAGGTGAGTAAGATACCGTACGCTCCGGAGAGATATTATCTACGATATTGATTCTCTGCGCATCCGCTTTTATCTCGCTGGTATTACCGGCCATATCTGTTGCAGTGAAAGAAACGGCGCCGCGAAACTGCTCTGCATCCGTGGCTTTCAATGTAAAACTTGCAACCGCCTGTTTTCCCCGTTTGCTGTAAGTAATCTGATCACGGGTAATTGTCTCCGTCCGCTCACTCACATTTTTTGTCGTACTTACACCATCTTCCCGTTTATAAGTCCAGGTAATATAGTCAATACCGGACATTTCATCTTCCGAGGTCAGCGTAACCGTTACCTGATCTTTATAACTGAAATATCCAAAAGTAATTGCCTGTACGACTTTCTGCCAGGTATGAAGTTCCTCACTGTAAGAAATCTTCATTTTTTCCAGCGGTGCCTTTGTTGTATCAACGACAAATGCATCTGCATAATCCGCTTTCAATGCATGGCCTGCAAGATCCCGGCAGGCAAATGATACGTTGTAGAACGCATCCTGTTCAAAAGGGACCTTGGCATACCATACAGAAGGATCTTGCGGATCCTGTGTCCAGTCTGACCAGTTTTTCAACTCAGAATATGTATCATCAACTACATTTGCATTTCCATTTTCCACAGTTTTCGGATTGATCACAGAATCTCCGTCTTTTGCAGTGATCTTCCAGTCCGTTTCAGACGGACGGAAATTGCGGTCTGTTACCTTAATGGTGGCCACTCTGCCTGCATTGTAATAATGCTGGTTCACGACGGTATTATTATCATAGGATACTTCTACCTCCGGATTTGTGGTGTCAATCGTAATAATATTTGACTGATAAACCGCTTCTCCTTCTTTCTGTTCATACTCACCGGAAACATAATGCATCTTGTTGTCTGACCGGTCTTTATAGGAAATTCCAATCTGATAATCGCCATCTGTCAGCAGCTGAATAGCAAGAGATTCTTTATCATTTTCCTTATTTACGGTCCATTCAGAAATTTCAAAGTCATTTGCTATCTTCTGTGCCTTTGCAACTGCACCATTCCAGATTTCTGTGCCATCTTTCCAAACCGTAAGAACGACATCTTCTGCCTCAAAGTTTGCTTCTGTCATATCTACGGAAGCAGTAACTGCACCATCATAGATAAATCTGGTATTTTCATCCACCTGTTCTTCCGGTACATCTGCACGTTCCTGTGACTCTTCTGTATCTTTCGTCACTTTTGCAACCAGACAACTGCCTCCCTGCGCTGTATAGGAAATTATAGCCTGCGGATTGCGATTATCTGCCACAACGGTCCTGTCATCCCAGTATTCCGTCACACGATTTGCCTGATCTACTGCTTTAAAAGATACATTTCCCCGAAATTGCGCCGGAATACGGAACACATAACTTATGGAACCGTCTTCGTTATCTACTTTTTCGACTTTGTCTGATACCAGATCCACCTTTGTCCAGTCTTTTCCCTGGCTGGAAGTGCTGATCACATTTGACTTGTACTGGTAATATAATCCCTTCAGACCGGACATAGTGTCTTTTGCTGTAAGTCTGACAGCAATTTCGTCTTTTCCATACAGCACGGAATCTTTCCATGCAGCAGGTGCCTCTTCTGTCAGGTATTCCACCTGAAGATCTGTCGGATTTTCCTGATCGATTTTCAGATTGTAAATTGTGAGAACATCTGTAATACTGCCACTCTTTCTGTCTTTCAAATAATAAGATATCTCATTGTGGCCTTCTTCTGTACATGAAATAGATGCTGACCAGTTCCGGCTCGATAAAGAATTTGTTCTGCTGATCAGATATCCATCCGGTGCCTGAATCGTTACCGTATCTGTAAACCATGCAGCCGTAGAATCACCATGATAGGAAAATGGTAATGCGGTTCCATCTTCATTCACAGAATTCTGCGCTCCCTGCAGCCGGTATGTAACATCCGGTGCTTGCATATATGTAATCACAAGTGTGTAGCTCGCCTCACATTCGTTGTAGCACTCATCTGCCTCTTTTTTTGCCGTGACTGTAACACTTCCAGTCTTTCCATCAGAAAACGTCAGTGTTCCACTCTTTTCATCGATCTGTGCACCCAGAACATTATCTGTCAACCGATAAGTAACTGCTCCTGTTCCATATCCTTTTCCATCTGCCGCATCTTTGTTTTCCACAGCATTTGCTACCTGTCCATACGCTGTGGCACCATATTCCAGTTTTACCGTTTCTTCTGAAAATGCCAGACTCTGATCTGCTTTCAGCGTTTCGCTTTCATAAATTCCATCCGGCTCATCACCCGCAACTTCCGCAATACAGCAGTCCTCATATTCATCCGATGCCGCCAGTACCTGTGACAAACTTCCCGGCAACAGTCCTGCAAACAGCATTACACTCAAAACAACAGCCAGAAGCCTTTGTTTTCTTTGTAAATTTTTCTTTTTCATGGTATCCCTTTCCCTTTTATCCAATTGTTTCCTTTGTATGGATAAAACAAATTTCTTCTATGACAAAATTGTCATCCATATCAATGTCATCCATATCAATGTCATTCAGCACCATTGTTTCTGCATATTTCGGTATTGGAAGAAACATTGTCTCAGAAGTTTTCAGCTTTTCCCCTGTTTCCGATGTCGCAATTTTCTGTGTTATACCTCCTGTATTCACAGCTTCTCCAAACCGGTGTATATTTCCTGATTCTGTCATACCGCCTGCAATGCTTCCAAAATTCTGATTTTCTGCACAGCTCTTATAACAGCTGCCTCTGGTCTGAATATTCTTTTTCCAAATATCTGCAATTCCTTTCCGAGCTGTCCTTCCACTCAGCTGCCCTATCACTTTCGGAATTTTTAAACTCACAAACAGCAGCACATCACCAACTGCAAAAATAATTGTCAAAACGCCGGCATGCCAAAAGATAGTCTGATACATTTCATATGTCATGATGTCCCTGCCTCCTTCTGAACACTGTTGATTTTTTGCACTGTTTCAATTATTTTCTGCTGTAAGTTTTTAATTTCCTGTACAATAACAGATTTATGTATCGCATCAGATTCTTTCAGGATATCATTCAGCAGATTTTTTATTTCATTCACTTGAGTCACTTCCAGGAACGGTACCACCTGTGCATTCAACATATCATTTATTTCCGTCCAAAGCTGCAGCTTTACATCAACATCTCCAAATCGATCTGCAGTACTTTTCAGTTCCTGTATCTTTTCCCAAAGTTGACGATAAACATCATACATTTTATCTGTCTGCTTTACTTTTGCATTATCGTACTGATTGATCAGTTCCAGACAATCTGCGATATCACAGTAAATCTGAGCAAGCGGATATTGATCCACAGCCTCCTGAAACCATTTCTTTGCGCTGATATATCGGTCACGGTCAACATTTACATCATAAAAAAACAGAAATGAAGTTCCAATCTCATAGCATACTTCCGGATAGCCTTCAGGATTACAGTTCTTTAGTTCAGCCAGAACATCCTGCTTTTTTGAAAAACCGTTACTGTCCTTTTCATCCAGGCCAATTTGCAGCTGCAACAACTGCTGCCCTTCTTCTTTTGTCAGGATCAGATCTGACGTCAATGCATCATTCAGTTTCTCATACGCTTCTTTCCTTGTTGGATCTATCAGAATTGCCTGATAATAATCCTGATAATCTAATGCACCTTTTAAAATTTCATCATAATTTTCACTTTTTTTCTGTTCACTACCAAAATATCCCCACAGACATATCCCTGCACATGCCGCTGTCAGAAACAGACTGACCAGAAACACTACCAGTTTTTTCTTCTGCTTCTTTCGATATACCTCATCAATTTCGTCATAATGCTTCAATGCATACATCAGTTCAGCGCAGGACTGGTAACGGTCCTCCGGATTCCGCCGGGTACATTTCCGGATAATCCGCTCCAATCCACCGGATAATGCCGGATTAATTTCTCGGATCGGACCTAGCTCATAAGGTGGTGCACTGGGATCCTGCCCTGTCACCAGGTGATATAACGTAGCTCCCAGACAATAAATGTCCGTTCTGGCATCCGTCTGTCCCATTCCACCAAACTGTTCCGGTGCCGCATATCCAATCGTTCCCAGACAAACAGTATCTGCCAGATTCTTTTCCTTAAATTCCCTGGCTGTTCCAAAATCAATCAAGGTAAGATTTCCGTCCGGTTTCAACATAATATTGGATGGTTTCATATCACGATAAATAATCGGCGGAGATTGTGCATGGAGATAACCAAGCACATCACAGAGCTGTATTGCCCAGGCAATCACCTGATTCTGAGGCTGTGCACCAGATTCTTCCAGTGCACTGCTGAGCGGATTTCCCTCAATATAATCCATGACGATCAGAAACGAATCTTTATCATCAATGACATCAATAATGCTTGGCAGACTGGGATGACGTAATTTTTTCAAAAGATCCGTTTCAACGATCAATCCCTGCTTTACAACTTCAAAATTTTGTCTGCCGTCCTTACGGACTTCTTTCACAGCCCACTGCTTATTCGCCTTTTCATTCATGGCCAGATATACAACACTCATTCCACCACGACCAACTTCATTTAAAATCTTGTATCTCCCGTCAATCACACTTCCTATTTCAAGCATTCATCTCTCCTTGTATTAGCTTTATAGATTTCTTTCGAGAGGCTATAAGCTTTTATAAAACACGAACCAATGCCGCCGTTATATTATCCCGCTCCCCACGCTGCTTGAGCAATTCGATCAGACTTATTGTCGTTTCATCCATTGCCTGCTTTTTAATCAACACAGACGGTTTCAATGCCTGAATCATTTCATCGGAAGATATTTCATGACGAAATCCGTCCGAGCAAAGCAGATATACCGATTCTGATACCGGTGTTCCGAATAAAAATTCCGGATAAACAGCTTCCGATGCACCTACGCACTGCAGCAACACATTTCTGCGCCTATCCTTTCGTGCATCCTCCGGTGTCATCCGTCCCATCGCCACTTCCCTGCCCACAAAAGTATGATCTGTCGTTAATTGCCTCAATGCTGTGTCCGTCAATTCATAAAGTCTGGAATCGCCCACATTCAATGCAAAATACCGTATCTGTGTAATCAGAAACACTACAACCGTTGTTCCCAGACAAATTCCCTGCTGTTTTCCATATTCAGTAATCTCACGATTCATTTCTTTGATAATTAATTCCCAATCCGTACGGATTTTTCTCTCTTCCAGCACCTGTCCGCACAGCAGCGGCAATTCCGTATTTACCCACTGTTCAAAAGCTCTGACCACCGCTGCACTTGCCACTTCTCCTTTTTCCAGTCCTCCCATACCGTCACACAGCACAGCAAACACCATTTCCCCCTGACAAGTATGTATCTTTTTTATCAGCACGCTGTCCTGATTCGTCTTTTTCAGCGTTCCTATATCTGTATTGGCAGAAATCAAAAAATTCACATTTTCTCCCCTCTCTCCATTAAATTTTTTTTCCAAATTTGTAATACTTTGCTCTGAATCAGAGCGTTAGAAAATCTCATTGCACATGTAAAGCGGACATTCGCAATCCGCTTTCGCTACTTGCTCATGAACGCAGAATAAAGAATCTTTTATAAGAACGTGTTTTCACACCTAGAATGTATTCCAAGTATACGAACCACTTTCCCATCCTGTCAACACTTCTTTTTGCCGGAAAATCTGTCCTGTACAACTTGCACAAAAGCTGACTTTTCCTGCAGATCCGCATAAATACTGACATAAAAAAGAGACCCCGGAAAATTTTTCCTTTCCGAAGTCTCTTGCTCTCTTCATTTTTATGCAACTTTTTTCTGCCGTTTTAGTATATGAAAAGCAATCAGACAGATAACAACCGATGTCAGGGATCCCGCAACCGTAGCCAGTCCCATCGGAAACAGCGTATCCGGGAACAGCTTTGAAGTCAGATATACCCCCGGCACGCGCACCAGCACGATGGCTGTGATATTATGGATAAAGGACAGTTCCGATCTGCCGATCGCACAGAAATAACCGCTGAAACTGAAATGGATGCCCGCAAAAATGCAATCCCAGATGTATCCTCTGATATACTGGGTTCCAAGCACAACCACTGCAGCATCTGCCGTAAACAGTCCCACCACCGGTGCAGCTACAAACTGTATGATAATAGATATGATCACACCGAAACCGACGGTAATCCCGATGGAATAGTACAGTGTCCGCACGGCGCGCTCCGGTTTTCCGGCTCCGATATTCTGTGCACCGAGGGCAGATACCGCAGACAGCATGGAGGATGGCACAAGGAACAAAAAACTGATGATCTTTTCTACAATTCCTACTGCAGCTGCATCACTGAGTCCACGTCGGTTTGCAATGATGGTAATGATGATAAATGCCACCTGGATCAGTCCGTCCTGTAATGCAATCGGCAGACCGATGCGCACGATCTGTCCTGTTGCTTCCCTACGCGGCCGGAAATCCTGCCTGGATACGGAGATCCCCATCTTCTTTTTCAAGATCACCGTCAACGCAATGACCACACTCAGAGCCTGCGCCAGCGTCGTTCCCAGGGCAGCCCCCGCCGGTCCCAGATGCAATGCCCCCATAAAAATATAATCAAAGGCAATGTTTGCACCACAGGCGATTGCAATAAAGTACATCGGGCTTTTGGAATCACCCATGCCACGAAAAATGGAACTGATGACGTTATATGCTGTGATACACGGAATACCAACAAAACAAATCGTCAGATACGCTACCGTTCCCTCCACTGCTTCTGCCGGCGTGGACATCACAGCCACGATTGGCCGCGCCATGCAAAGGAAAAATGCCATCATTGCCACAGAGACAATACAGAATAAGATCACCGTATTGCCGATGGTGTGTGAGATTTTTTTCCTGTTTTTCGCTCCCACCGCCTGTCCAATGGTAACGGTTGTCCCCATAGCCAGTCCCACGATCATAACGGTAAGCATATGCATAACCTGGCTTCCCACTGAAACCGCCGTAGTACTTGCCACACCGTCAAACTGTCCGACAATGAACAGATCCGCCATACCATACAATGTCTGCAGAAAATAAGATAACAGGTACGGAAGGGAAAAGAACATCAGGTTCTTCAGAACACTTCCGGTTGTAAGATTTCGTTCCATAAAAAATTCTCCTAGTCGTAATATCTTATATTTTATACAATCTATTTACTAGTAAACCCCACAACCAAAAGAAAGTCAATATTTTTTCATTTCTCACGAACAAGAAAGTGTGATATGTCGTTTTTTATACATATCACACCATTCTTTCATCCATTTTTACATTTTCATGTCCAAATCCATTGGCTTACACTTTTAAATTTTTCTAACAAAAGCTTCTGATACAGGTATAGCGTGCAGTGCTTCTGAGAAGAATATGTCAGCTTTCGCTGACCAGAATCACGCATCAAGTCTCACATGCGTTCGACTTGAAAATAGCTTATACAACCTGATGTTTTGCAATATAGATTGGGAAAGAATCCGCTCCCTTCAGTTCCTTTCCGGATGTGATCACCGCATTTTTATCCGTAATGATATACTCTGCCTTCACACCAGACTCTACAACCGTATCCTGCATCAGTACACAGTTTTTCACAACCGCTCCTTTTCCGATTTTCACCCCGCGGAAAAGAATACAATTTTCTACAGTACCCTCAATGACACAACCGTCTGCTGCCATGGTATTTTTTACAGCAGCACCGTTGATGTATCGTGTCGGGTTGTCATCGCGCAGTTTTGTATAGATCGGTCCGCCTGCAAACAGACCTTCCAGGTTCTCATCTTCCAATAATTTCATATTTTCCTGGAAATAGCTCTTCATATCGCAGATACGAGAACAATAACCTATGTACTTATGACCGTAAATTTTTATCTTATCCACTTCTTTTGCCAGAATATCTCGCTCAAGATAAATATTTCCACGAATAAACGCATCGTCGATCAGATTGATCAGATACTCACGGTTGAAGCAATAAATGTTCATACCGAGATTATGTACACCTTTTTCCTTTGTATTGATGTGCCATTTGCTCACACGGCCGCTCTCATCAAAATCAAATGTATAATACATGCCCCGCTTTGCATTCTCAGCCTTCAGGGAACCTTCCGGAATCTCCTCTACTGTATACGCAACTGTTACATCCGCATCGTTTGCCTCATGAGTGGCAACCAGTTTTCTAAAATCAAAATTTACGGCAACATTTGTATCTGCCATAATAACATATTTTTCTTTCTGTTTTCTCAGATAATCCAGTGTATGATCCAACGCCTCGATACGTCCACCGTACAGATTCATTCCTTTCTCCGCATACGGCGGCCAGATGGTCAGTCCACCGTTCTTACGAACCAGATCCCACTCACGACCGGAACCAAGGTGATCCATCAGAGAATGATATTTTTCACGCACCAGTACGGATACGCTATTGATGCCGCTGTTTACCATGCTGGAGAGCACAAAGTCGATCAGACGGTAACGGCTTGCAAAAGGAATAGATCCCATCAGCCGCTCATTAACCAGTTCCGGGACAAGAGAATCATAGTAATTCGGGAAAATAATTCCCAGTGCATTTATATTTGACTTTACCATTCTTCCTCACCATCCTTTACATTTTCTCGAACCATAGCATTAGAACCCACTGTTGCTCCGTCACCTACATAGACTCCCGGTCCAATGGTGGCAACTCCTTTGTCCTCGCCTTCTTTTTCCACACCGATTTTTGCATTTTCACCAATCACGGCATTTTCACCAATAATACAGTGTTCTACCACTGCACCCGGTTTGATCACGGTACCCCCCATGACAACTGCGTCTTTGACAACAGCTCCCGGTGCTACTTTGACACCGGCAAACAGAACAGAATGTTCTACCTCACCGTCAATCCGGCATCCATCTGTGATCATGGAGTTTTTAATCACTGCATCACTGCCAATCTTGTGACCGGTCATACCACTGTTGCGACTGTAAATCTTCCAGTCTTCATCGAAAAGATCAATACCGCTGTTCTTCGGATCGAGAACCTCCATATTTGCTTCCCAAAGGGATGAAATAGTTCCAACATCTTTCCAGTAACCACTGAAATGATATGCATACATATCCCTGCCGTCACGCAGCAGATTCGGGATAATATTATTACCGAAATCATTCTCGGATTCCGGATCTTCCTCATCTTCTATCAGATACTTACGCAGGACATCCCAGTTAAAAATGTAGATACCCATAGATGCCAGGTTTGATTTCGGATTTGCCGGCTTTTCCTGAAACTCTGTGATCTTGTCATTCTCATCTGCTACCATCAAGCCAAAACGAGAAGCTTCCGCCCACGGTACTTCCATAACAGCCACGCTGAATTCAGCACCTTTCTGCTTATGGAACTCCAGAAAATCACTGTAATCCTGTTTGCAGATCTGGTCACCGGATAAAATGATGACATATTTCGGATTGTATCGTTCAATAAATGCAATATTCTGGTAAATTGCATTCGCCGTACCTTTGTACCAGTCGGAACCAGATGCTTTCTGATATGGCGGAAGTACATGTACACCTCCATGCAGACGGTCAAGATCCCATGGTTGTCCATTTCCGATGTATTCATTCAGGACTAATGGCTGGTACTGTGTCAAAATACCAACCGTATCAATACCGGAATTTATACAATTGGATAACGGAAAATCAATGATACGGTATTTCCCTCCAAATGGAACTGCAGGTTTTGCCAGCTTCTGTGTCAATGCATACAACCGTGAACCCTGTCCACCGGCAAGCAGCATAGCAATAATTTCTTTTTCCACTTCATGTCCCCCTTGAAATTAGTATTTCTTCCCATAACATCCAGGATAGATGTCCGGGTAATGATCATATTATACAACATTTTTACCAGTTTTTAAAGTCTATCTTGTATTTTTCTCAACATTTTTTACAATTACTTTTAAATATTTTTACATTCTTTCATGATTTTATACAAAATAGAAACAATTTTCTTGTGTTTTATTCCTATTGTAAAAATAGGCTTTACACACAACTTCTTAATAAAAAAAGGGGCTGTAAAATAAGTCCCTAATATAAGAAATGCCAATTCCGGCAAATGTCGGTTTTGGCGTTTCTTTGTATTAACTTTTCTATTTC
>OGCN01003219.1_pt1 | contig 16059 bp, 12 predicted proteins | sample 1570181 | NCBI WGS metagenome assembly OGCN01 (sample SAMEA4370584, study PRJEB24528) | human gut metagenome | reverse complement strand
GTAACAAGTGCGAATAAATACGAATTAATAAAGAACAATTGGTGCCGTCATACCAATTGTTCTTTTTTTGCAATTCTTTATTATATATCATTTCGTATAATTGGCCAGATTTTCCAGCACTTCTGCCGCTTTTTCTGAATCAATCGCTTCTTTTGCAAGAATGATTCCATCAGCAATACTCTCAGCCTTTCCGCCGATATAAAGTGCCGCACCTGCGTTCAGCAGTACGATCTCACGTTTTGCTCCCCGCTCTTCCCCGGAGAGGATCGCACGGGTAATCTCTGCATTTTCTGCGGCCGTTCCGCCCTGCAGTTCTGCCAGATCTACGGTCTTGAATCCAAAGTCTTCCGGTGCGATCTCATAGGTTTCTACTGTTCCATCTTTTAGTTCTGATACAACAGTCTTTGTACTCAATGTGATCTCATCCATATAATCTCTGCCACTGACTACCAGAGCACGTTTGACACCAAGCTGCCCCATAACAGATGCAATGATTTCTGTCAGTGCCGGATCATAGACACCGACTACCATACCCTTTGCTCCGGATGGGTTTGCCAGAGGACCAAGGATATTGAATACGGTACGGATTCCCATCTCGCTTCGCGCCTGTCCCACAAACCGCATGGATTTGTTAAAGGTCTGTGCAAACATAAATCCAATACCGACTTCATCCACGCATGCTTCTACTTTTTCCGGTTCCATCATGATATTTACACCAAGCTGCTCCAATACATCACCGGCACCGCTCTTGCTGGAAATGGAACGATTGCCATGTTTTGCCACAGAAACACCGGCTGCTGCCGTCACGATGGCAGATGTCGTAGAAATATTGAAAGAATACGTGCAATCCCCTCCGGTTCCAACCAGATCAATATAATGATCGGAATGCGGATGAATATGCTCTGCTTTATCTGCCAGCACAGAAGCCAGACCAGCGATTTCATCAATCGTCTCTCCTTTCATCCGCAATCCGGTCAGAAAAGCTCCGATCTGAGCCTGTGTAGCTGCACCGGTCAGAAGAAGTTCCATGACTTCTCCTGCCTCTTCCCCGGTCAGATCCTGTCTGTCTGCTACTCTCTGAATTGCCTGTTTCATATCCATAATACTAATTACTCCTTTTTCACAACCAACTGTTCATAAGACTCACCCGAATTTCATACTCAAATCTTATGAAAATCAAACATTTTTTATTTCAACTCTGTCTTAAAAGTCTGAATATATGCTTTTGCCACATCCAGATCATACTGATTTTCTTCCATCAAGTCAATAAAATGAGAACCAACGATGGCACCATCAATAATATCCTTCATTGGTGCTACATCTGCTGCAGTACGAATACCAAATCCCATCATGATCGGAATCTGAGCCTGCTCTTTTACTGATTTCAGATAAGAAATAACTTCTTTGTGGAAGCTTGCACCCTGACCGGTGACACCCATGGATGATACGCAGTACACAAATCCTTTTGCATCTTTCAGAATTTCCGGAATACGTTTACCGGATACCGGTGCTACCAGCTGGATCAGGATTGTTGCATTCTGTTTTGCCAGTGCATCTTTTAACGGCTGCTGTTCTTCCAATGGAAGATCCGGAATGATCAGTCCATCCACACCGACCTTAGCACATTTCTCCGCAAACGCTTCTAATCCATAATGAAGCACGGTATTGTAATACATCATAAATACGATTGGCAGTTCACATCCATCTTTTCGGACTCCATCCACCAGTTCAAAACATTTCCTTAAGTTAGTTCCCTTTAAAATAGAACGATAGGACGCATCCTGAATGACCGGTCCGTCTGCTGCCGGATCAGAAAACGGAATACCAAGTTCCAGAATATCCAGACCTGCTTCCTCCTGTGCACGGATCAGCTTTGCGCAATGCTCCATATCCGGAAGTCCTGCAGTAATATATGTAATAAATGCTTTTTCCTTTTTTTCCTGTAATGACTGTAATTTTTTCTCTATACGGTTCATGATCTTTTACTCCAATTTATTTTCCTTGATTCTTTCACTTCTGATTTCAGTGTAATAACAAATAGCATGTGTTTTATTTCATCAGCCACATGTTCCATCCTTAATTCAGATAACCTTTCCCTGCCAGATAGTTCGCAATCGTATTGACATCTTTGTCGCCGCGTCCGGACAGACACACGATCATGGACTGCTCCGGTCTCATTTCTTTTGCCTTTTTAAAGGCATATGCCATGGCATGTGCACTTTCGATGGCCGGAATGATTCCTTCCAGTTCGCATAATTCCATCAGTGCGTCCATTGCCTCTTTATCCGTGATCGATACATACTGTGCTCTGCCACTGTCACGCAGATATGCATGTTCCGGTCCCACACCCGGATAATCCAGTCCTGCCGAAATGGAATGTGCCAGCTGAATGTTTCCATCTTCATCCTGCAGCAGATAGGAACGCATGCCATGCAAGGTTCCCGGCTCTCCAAGAGCCATAGCTGCCGCATGTTTTCCTGTCTCTACACCAAGTCCTGCTGCTTCCACACCGATTAGCTGTACCTCTTTTTCCTCGATAAATTCTGCAAACATACCGATGGAATTAGAACCACCGCCGACACAGGCCATAACCACATCCGGAAGTTTTCCTTCTGCCTCGTAATGCTGCGCTTTTGCTTCTTTGCTGATGACACGCTGGAACTCTTTAACCATCTTCGGATACGGATACGGACCTACGGCAGAACCAATAACATAGAACGTATCCTCTGCTGTTTTTGTCCAGGTGCGGATTGCCTCGTTTGTGGCATCTTTTAAAGTGTTGCTTCCTAACTCTACGCTGACTACTTTTGCCCCAAGCATCTCCATACGCATTACGTTTAATGCCTGACGCTCAATGTCTTCTTTTCCCATGTAAACGGTGCATTCCATGTCAAACAGTGCTGCGCCGGTTGCGGTTGCAACACCGTGCTGACCTGCTCCGGTCTCTGCAATGACTTTTTTCTTACCCATACGTTTTGCCAGCAGGATCTGACCGATCACGTTGTTGATCTTGTGCGCACCGGTATGATTTAAGTCTTCCCGTTTCAAATATATTTTGGTGCCGTATTTTTTGCTGAGACGCTCTGCATAATACAGCGGTGTCTCACGTCCTACATACTGCTTCAGGTAATAATTGTACTGCTTGATAAACTCCGGATCTCTGATGGCTGCCTCAAATGCCTCATCCAGTTCCTCTAAAGTATTCATTAATGACTCAGACACATACTGTCCTCCAAATTCTCCGTAATATGTATTTTTCTTGTTCATAGTTTTAACCTTTCTGTCTTTCTCAAATGTTACGTTGCATTTTTTGGTAAAGCGGACATTCGCAATCCGCTTTCACTACCTGCTCTCCAAATCTTATTAAAGCAATGTCTCAACAATGCTTCACAGCGGAAATAAATTTGCGGATCAAATCTGCATCTTTAACTCCGTTTCGTTCCACGCCACTGCTGACATCCACCACATCCGGGTGCAATATCCGGATTCCGTTTTGTACATTTTCTATATTCAGACCGCCTGCCAGAATAAACTGACGGTTTTGTATTTTCAGTTTTTCAGGAAATACAAATGTCTGTTCTTCTGCTTCCCATCCGAAAGTTTTGCCGGATCCGTATTCTGCTCCGTCTACCACATACCCCCAGATATTGGATGACTGTACAAACAGCTCATCTGCATTTTTCTCTGTACTTCCTGCGATATTCACCGCCTGCCACAGTGCCAGACCTCCGTCTGACTGACAATCCGCCGGGATGGTCCCGTGAATCTGGACCAAATCAAATCCCATATCATTGAATCTTCCTACTTCGTCTTGGGATGGGCTGACGCACACCGCAACTGACTGGATCTTCGGATTTTTCTTCAATTCTTTTATTAGCATCTCTGCTTTTTCATAGCTGACATTTCGTTTGCTTTTTTCAAAAAAAACAAATCCCGCATAATCAGCACCGTATGCATTGACTGCTTCGATGTCCTCCGGTCTGCTCAGACCGCATATCTTTACTTTCGTCATCTCTTCACACTTTCTGTAACTTTTGATTTACAATCTGTTGTAAAGCGGACATTCACAATCCGCTTTCGCTACTTGCTCATGAATGCAGTCGCTTTTTCACTCTATTACAGTGCTTTCCAGTGTTTTGCCAGTTCCTGTGGATTAGCGGCTTCCATAAATGCACGTCCGATCAAAAATGCATCCACACGGCATTCTTTCAGATATTTCACATCCTCATCTGATACGATACCGCTCTCTGCTACAAAAATGCGGTCATCCGGAACCATCTTGCTCAGACGCTTTGTAGTATCAAGTTTAATTGTGAAATCTCTGAGATCCCGGTTGTTGACACCGACAATCTTCGCTCCGCAATTTAATGCCCTATCCATTTGTTCTTCCGTATGAGCTTCAAACAGGGCATCCAGTCCCAGTTCCGTGGTCAGCTGATAAAAATCTTTCATCTGCACATCATCCAAAATTCCGGTAATCAGAAGAATTGCATTGGCACCAATCACTTTTGCCTCATAAAACTGATATTCATCGATCATAAAATCCTTCCGTAATATCGGAAGTGGTGAAATTTCCCGGATTTCTTTCAGATAATGCACAGTTCCAAGAAAGTGGTCCTCTTCTGTCAGACAAGATATACAGTCTACAGATGCATTATATTCGTCGATCCGTTTTGTCAGATCAATCTGACTGTTGATATTCCCGAGACTTGGTGAAGCCTTTTTGAATTCTCCGATAATGGAGATTCCCGGTTTTGCAAGACCCTCATAAAAACTTGCCGGATGTGCCTCACACTTTTCTGCCATCTTCCGCATCTCCGTCATTGAAATACGGGATTTATGTTCCACCAACCGTATTTTTTTATCTTCCACAATTTTATCTAATATCATCTTTTTTACTCCTCTACACACCTTCACAACTCACTCGCATCATTTGTCACTATGCGATCAGCTCATTTCTCATTCTTCTCGACTGAGGTAAACTGTGACAAAAAGTTTTCCATCATGCGTTTTCCGTGTTCGGTATACACGGACTCCGGATGGAATTGTAATCCGATCACCGGATATTTTTTATGCTGCATGGCCATTATTTCTCCGTCCTCTGTGGTGGCCAGCACTTCCAGACAATCCGGAAGATTGTCTGCGGACACCGCCAGAGAATGATATCTGGCTACCCGGATCGGAGAGTCGATTCCGTCAAAAATTCCGGTTCCGGTGTGATGGATCAGAGACTGCTTTCCATGATACAGCTGTTTTGCATAAGTAACGGTTCCCCCAAGTGCCTCACCGATGGTCTGGTGTCCGAGACAGATGCCAAGGATTGGAATCTTGTCATAAAACTCCTTCACCACATCCAGGCAGATACCGGCTTCCTTTGGGCTTTTCGGTCCCGGTGAAAGTACAATCTTCTCCGGTGCCATCTTGCAGATTTCCTCAATGGTGATCTTATCGTTTCGAACCACCTCAATATCCTCCCGAAAGATTCCCATATATTGATATAAGTTGTATGTAAATGAATCGTAATTATCGATCAGTAAAATCATAATATTTCCTCCGCTACCAGTGTTTTTGCCAATGCCATGGCTTTGTTACAACACTCCTGATATTCCTTTTCCGGAACGGAATCTGCAACAATCCCGGCGCCGGCCTGAAGATATACGTTTTCTCCTTTTTTAATCATTGTCCGGATCGTGATACAGAAATCCATGTCCCCGGAGAAGTCCACATATCCGGTGGCTCCGCCGTACAGGCCTCTGCGTACTGTCTCCAGTTCATCAATGATCTCCATGGCACGAATCTTCGGGGCTCCGCTTAATGTTCCTGCCGGAAGAAAGGATGCCACCAGATCAAATGGATGATACGTTCCTTTTTTTCGCCCCTCCACCAAAGATACAATGTGCATCACATGAGAGTAATACTGAATTTTCATAAAATCTGTCACTTTGACGCTTCCAAACTCGCTGATCCGTCCCATATCATTTCTTGCCAGATCCACCAACATGACATGTTCCGCTTTTTCTTTTTCATCTGCTAACAGTTCATCCGTCAGACGTTTGTCTTCATCTTTTGTTTTTCCTCTCAGTCTTGTTCCGGCAATCGGGCAGGTATATACCCGTTTTCCCTGCTGCTTCACGATCATTTCCGGAGAACTTCCGATGACTTCAAAGGATCCGAAATTAAAGTAGTACAGATACGGAGATGGATTCAGTTCCCGCAGTTCCCGGTACAGATCAAATCCGCTCTGCTTTGTCTCCAGTGTCCATCTCTGGGATAATACTGTCTGAAAAATGTGCCCTTCCCGGATATAGTGTTTGATTTTTTCAACTTTTGCACTGTATTCTTCCAGCGTATCTGACTGGCGTATGATCCTGCCGTCCCGCTGAAACCGAAATGCACTGGCCTGCCCTCTGTTTTTTCTGGCTTCCCGGATCATGTTTTCTGCCTCTTCCAGCGCTTGCCGTTTTCCATCTTCATCATCGGATCTCAGCACCACGGCTGTCATAGTCTCTGCCACATGATCGATCATCAGGAACTTTGTCATCAGCATCATCTGAATGGTCTCAATGCCGATTTCATCCGGATTATCGTCCGGAAGGACTTCTGTATATCGGATAAAATCATAACCAAGCTGTCCCACCAGTCCACCGGAGAAATTTAGCTCCGCATGATCATTTTTTATCTCAAATTCACTGTAATATGCTTTCAGCTGATTCAGCGGATTTCCTTTCCGAACTTCTCTGCTGCCATCCGCTCTGGTAATCACCAGGGACTGTCCCTCGGAAGAAATCAGTTCCTCCGGTTCCGCTCCCATAAACGTATAACGGTCATAATTTTTATCATAGCTTTCCAACAGGAATCCAACTTTATTTCCCACAAGATTCTGATACATGCCAATTGCAGTTTCATTTACAATACTGACGGTTTTTTTGTAAACTCTCAATGTACGCTTCATTTTTTCCAGTCCTTTCTATCCTGTAACACTTTCCGTGGATATCCAAAGGAATGATTACGAACCTTTTCTCTTTTCTGATTTTAAATCAAAAAACCCTGGCCGTGAATTCTCACAGCCAGGGACGAATATACGTTTCGTGGTGCCACCCTTTATTCATTGTGCTCTGCACAACCTCAATCCGATACGGAATCTCTTCGATATCTTTCCCCTGTAACGTGAGGACACGGCATCCGCTACTTACAGCCACCTGTGTTCGCTTTGCATCTCACAAATCCATTCCCTTTATACTTACCTGCCGGAATCTCACCACCACCGGCTCTCTGTAAAGCAGTGCCATAAAGGTACTCCTTTTGTTCATTGATTTTCGTTCATGTCATTTATTTTTTGTTATAGTAGCACTTTACTGTAGTGATGTCAACACTTTTCCGAAAATCAATTCCTACTTTTTCACTCTGTAATCACAATCAACCTTTAAGATTTTCGTCAAAAAATATGTCCTGCATGTTCTCAGATTCTTTTTCAAAAACTTATCAGAATCTACAACATACAGGACATTTAATTTTTACAGGAAGAATATTAACATATCAACCACAAATACCGGGATCAAAAATCGCAACGACCAGGTCATATATCCAAAGAAGGACGGCATACGGATACCATTCTCTTCCGCAATGGATTTTACCATAAAGTTCGGTGCGTTACCGATGTACGTATTTGCTCCCATGAATACCGCTCCACAGGAGATTGCCTCCAGCATAACCTGCGGTACGATACCGACACTGGTCTGCAGACCTGCGGTCGCTCCCAGAGTTCCTGCAGTGGTAAGGAATACCAGATAGGTCGGTGTGTTATCCAGGAAACTGGACATTGCACCGGTTACCCAGAACATCTGCCACGGCTGGGTTAATCCAAGCTCTGCACCTTTTGCTTTCAGGATCAGAAGCGCCGGAATCATAGTAATAAAGATACCAATGAAAAGCACTGCAACTTCCTGAATGGCTCCCCAGGAAAAATGGTTGTCTTCACGTACGCTTTTATTTGTTGTCTTGAAGGAAAGGAACGCTGCCACCAGAATAATGATAACCTCGATCAGAGCTGCATAGGTAAGCTCTACCTCTCCATAAATGTGGATTCCACCGCTGAATGCCTTTGTGGACGGAAGTACACCACTCAAAATAACTGCTACTACGATTGCTGCAAGGAAAATAATATTGTGTGCTCCTACGACACGGATTGCTGCTTTATCGCCGCTCTGAACTTCCGGTGTGATACCATCTGCCAGATCTTTACGATATGCTCTGGAATCCAGAATGTAAAAGATCACAAGTAAAATTGCAACATTTAAAATCATGATCGGGATCAGGCGCAGGCTCCAGAAGAACGGAACGTTACGCATAAAGCCCATCAGCAATGGCGGATCTCCTACCGGTGTCAGACATCCACCGATATTGGATACCAGAAAAATAAAGAACACTACAACCTGTGTCTTTCTGGAACGCCATTTGTTTGCACGGATCAGAGGACGAATCATAACCATGCTGGCACCTGTGGTACCGATCCAGCTAGATAACAACGTACCGATCAGAAGCATGATCACATTTACCTTCGGTGATCCGCTGAGTTCACCTTCTATGGTGATATTTCCTGCTACGCAGAAAAGTCCAAATAACAATACGATAAAGGTGAAATAATCACCTACAATTACTTCCAGTAACTGCTCACCCATTACGCCAAAACCGTAACGGATTGCAAACGGGATCAGAAACAGCAGTGACCATGCGATAACCGCATACTTCTGATTTCTCTCCCACCAAGCCGGTTTTACCAGCGGGAAAACCGCGATACTAAGCAGCATTCCAAGAAACGGAATGCAAAATAACAATGAAATTGAATTGCCTAAGTCCATTTGTGATACCTCCAGTCATATCTTTAAAATCTAATTCATCACAATTTAATCAGTCAATCCCCCATCCTATCTGATATCGATCGGCAGTTTTGCCACTCATCCCCAAATGAATCTCTTATATCAGATAAAAATTGTCATTGTATCTGCTTATATGGTCTCCGGAAGGTTCCAGATTTTCCTTCAACGGATATCCTTTTTTCATATTCTTATTTATAATGTAACCGGTGTGTAGCATCGTCACATTTTCAGTGTCCGAAATACGAACCATTTTATTCTGCCCGATATCCGCTTCTGCATACCAGACCTGATACTCGTCCGCCCGGGGCAGACACGCATCCATGTCCTCATCATCCAGACAGATCACATGATTTAATTCCATCTCCGGCATGCCAAGCAATGCCCGATCCCGCGCGATCTGCCGTGTAACATCTATGTTTTTATGTTCTGCTCTCTCCTGCTGTGAAAAGGATGTTGTATCCTCCATATTTTCAAATCCGTATGTATGGCGGATATTCTGCACCTGACTTGCCGCCAGATTGCCTCTATCCTTTTCATTCCGTTCTTCTTTTTCATCCAGTACTTCACATTCCCATGCCACATCTTCCATGCTGTAGGCCTTTAGATTCCATGCACGGTACAATGCCTGAGTCGAAGCACGCATTCCACTGATTGTAATCCCCAGAATCAGTGGCACAAGCAAGAAAAGACAGATCAGTTTTTGCATTCTATTACTATTATATTTTTGCTTCATACTCAACTTCCGCCTTTTTCCGTACAATTATAATACAAAAAAAGTGAAAAGAACAGATAAAATTTGCCTTTTTCAATACATATTCTATCCAATTCATGCAAAAACGTGACTTTCCGCATAAAATCGACATCTGGTATTATATCATGCCAGCACGTTGACACTCTTGCACTCATTATATTTCAATAATGCGTCCCATCTCCGCTGATGTTCTGTGTGAAATAGAGATAACGGTACGATTTTGAGATACCCGTTTTAACGCCTGTAAAATTTCAAGTTCTGTTTCCGCATCCAGATTTGCCGTAATCTCATCCAGCAGCAATAATTCCGGTTCTGTTACTGCTTTCACCTGCTGGTCTGAGATCCTCGGATCATATAATGTAATCTGATCCCGCACCGTTCCCGGAACCATGTGAAATGTCTGCTCCACATAACCGTATATGTTTCTTCGATCTTCTTCCTGAATCTGTGTCACAGGAACTCTCCGAAGCAGAATTTCTCCACTCTGTGGTTCATACAGCCCCAGAAGCAGTTTCATGATCGTACTTTTTCCTGCACCGGTACGGCCGGATAAAATCACCTGTTCTCCTGTTTTTACCTGAAAATTCAGATGACCCAGTACTACATGTTCATCATATCCAAAGGTTACATTTCGAAATTCTACAAATGGCAACTCTGCTACATTCTGCATATTTTGATCTGTATTCTGATTCAAAGCATCTTTCTCGAAATCTTCTATCACATCTGACGTTTTTTCATTTGAAACCACATGATCTGATACAGATTTATCTAATAAGAATTCACCATTTTTCATCCTAGAAGATATCTGCTTTTCATCCAGGGCAAAAAATTCATTGATTCTATGAATTCCCGCTACTGCTGACTGAATCGTCTGAATCTCCATACCAAGGCTTTCCTCCGGTGTAAAAATCTGGAAATTCAAGAATGCTCCGGCATTCATGATCGCCACTGCGGTACCGGCAGACATTCCAAATAACTTCAAAACCTGATGATTTCCAGTTGCCGAAAGAAGCATTACAACTGCAACTACAATTGCATTCAGGATCAAAATCACCGGAGAATATATAGCATCGTAAAAATTCGTTTTCTCCATTGCCTGATAAAATACCCCTTACAAACAGTGATTATATCACCATTCATAAGGGGTATTAATCATTTCAAAAATTTTACATAAAATACATACTATGCATCAGTGTTGCAACTTACAGATCACATTTTAATCCAATTACAAAACTCTGTGATCACATTTATCTGTTATACTTTTTGTTTCTTCTTACAACTGATGTACCAATTGCTGCGCCACCGCCTGCAAACAACAGGGTAATCCATAAAGCGAAATTGCCGGCATCATCCGTCTTTGGACTCTTGGTAAGATTACTTGTATTGCCGGTTTTTGTATTAACAGTCTTTTTCTCAAGAGATGCAATTGCGTCCTCTATGGCTTTCGCCATTTTGTCTACTTCAGACTGCTCCGTAATATTTTTACCACGGACAACCGCTTTTATCGCATTTTCCACTGCTGTAAAGTCCTTATAATCATTCTTATTCAAAGCGCTTGCCTTTGTAATCGCTTCGTCAACTTTGCTGTAATCAGCATCCTTGTATTGCAGGGCAGCAATTGCATCTTCGATAGCCTTTGCCATTGCATCAACTTCGCTCTGTTCAGTGATATTCTTGTCACGTACAACAGCATTGACGGCAGCTTCCACTGCGCTAAAGTCCTTATAATCATCCTTATTCAAAGCGTTTGCTTTAGCAATCGCTTCGTCAACTTTGGTGTAATCAGCAGATAAATACGTCATTGTAACACTCTGAGTGTGTGTTGCCGTATCAGCTGTAATGGTAATATCAGACTTAAACACTTCGCAATTATCCGCGGTAATTTCAACAGAATATGTACCTGCTTCCAAATCAACAGGGTTCGTTACCTCCTGTCCATTCACTTTAATGACAACATTTGTCAATTCAGCCGGTGATACAGAAAATGTAACGGAATACTTCGGAGCAGGTAACACCGGTGTGCCATTCGGGTTAAAGCGATAGTCACCGCCGGCAGAAGTAATTTCATTAAAGAAATCCTGTGTTTTCATATAGTCAATGGATTTTGCTGTGCCTGCATCAACAGACTTACTGCATGCTGTAACATTTTCTGTTTCAACAAAATAATTATTTTCAAAAACAGGTGTACCAGATGAAATATTTCCAGAAATACCGCCTAATCGTGCATAAGGCACACTGGTAGCAGTATATTGTGTTAAATCAATATCTCCTGCAAAATAACAATGTCTGATCTCTGTTCCTGCACCAGCTGTACCTGCTATACCACCAACATCCGTAATTCCTCTTCCAAGCGGAGTAAGCTTACCTGTGGAATAGCAATTTATAACTTTTGATCCCTGATACAGTTGTCCAACAATTCCTCCAGCATAAGGTGTCTGGGAAGTAATATCACCTGTGTTGACACAGTATCGGATTGTACTGCCTTCCGCAAGACCTACAATACCACCCATCCAAAATTGAGTTGTATCCTTTATGATTGAAAAATCTCCTTTGTTCTGGCAATATTCAACCGTTGTATTCACCGCATAACCACATAAAGCGACTGTACCATTAATATATTGGTCAGTGTCTGTGAATGACACGTCAGAAACACAATCAGAAATTTTACTGTCCACTGCAACGCCTGCAATCGTTCCAAAAAAGATATAGTTTGCCTTAGAAACGTCAACTTTGCCTTGAACAGTCAATCCAGACACTTCAGCACCATAAATCTCACTAAAGAATCCCAAAGACGGATATTCGCCTTTACCGTAACAATCAGAAAAATCTATATTAGAAATCGTGTGACCATTTCCATAAAATTTTCCACTGAAATAATGTTGCAAATTTCCCTGACTGTCAAACACACTTCCGATCGGCGTCCACGCAACGCCTGTCAAATCAAGATCTGCTTCAAGTGATACAACAGCATCTGTTTTATCATCATACTCGCCATTGTCTACCGCCTTTGCAAATTGCAAAAGATCATCAACCGTAGTAATTATGATTTTGCTGCTTTGATTGTTTTCTTCCGCAAACGCTGTCATTGGCACAAGCGCCATCATAAGACACAACGCAAGCAGAAAACTTAAGATTTTCTTCATTCTCATCCCTCCAAAATATCTTCTATCTTTCATTTGAGCTCTCCGACAACAGATTTGTTGTAAAAATATACAACATCTTTTGCCCCTATATATGTAATATATAACAGATTTTTTCCAAAATCACAATGAGTTTTTAAAATATTTTGCTTGATATTTTATTGGAGTTCTACAAAAATAACCCTTACAAACAGTAACCACATCACCATTTATAAGGGTTATCAATCATTTCCGTTTTTGCCTAAATTTAAGAATGCCCCGGCATTCATCTGCATTGCAATCTGCGGATCACATTTTAATCCAATTACGAAACTCCGTGATTACATTCATCCGTTATACTTTTTGTTTCTTCTTACAACTGATGTACCAATTGCTGCGCCACCGCCTGCAAACAACAGGGTAATCCATAAAGCGAAATTGCCGGCATCATCCGTCTTTGGACTCTTGGTAAGATTACTTGTATTGCCGGTTTTTGTATTAACAGTCTTTTTCTCAAGAGATGCAATTGCGTCCTCTATGGCTTTCGCCATTTTGTCTACTTCAGACTGCTCCGTAATATTTTTACCACGGACAACCGCTTTTATCGCATTTTCCACTGCTGTAAAGTCCTTATAATCATTCTTATTCAAAGCGCTTGCCTTTGTAATCGCTTCGTCAACTTTGCTGTAATCAGCATCCTTGTATTGCAGGGCAGCAATTGCATCTTCGATAGCCTTTGCCATTGCATCAACTTCGCTCTGTTCAGTGATATTCTTATCACGTACAACAGCATTGACGGCAGCTTCTACCGCAGTGAAGTCTTTGTACTCATCCTTGTTCAGAGCGTTTACCTTGGCGATGGCTGCATCAACCTTGGTGTAATCGGCGTCTTTGTAAACAAGGGCACCCATTGCATCCTCAATAGCCTTTGCCATTGCATCCACCTCTGTCTGTTCTGCCAGTGTCTTCCCTTGAACCACCGATTTGATTGCAGTCTCCACAGCTGAGAAATCTTTGTAAGCATCCTTGTTCAAAGCATTTGCCTTGGCAACAGCCGCATCGACTTCACTGTAGTCTGCTGGACCGTTTATCCTCGGATAACCGCCAATCTGTGCAAATGATTCTCCCAGTAATTTTGCCACAGTGCCATTTTCAAATTCTTCTTCTGTCTTTTCGCTGGCCGTACCAGCATTTTTTGTCGTTCCACAAGCCCCAAAGAAACAGTTTGTATCAACGATGCTACTGCCACCCCACAGGTTACCCGCAAAAATACCGGTTCCTTTGATTCCAGGCACAGCAGTTCCTTCGGTAGAAAGGGTAGCCTGATAAACATAGCAATTTTGAATGGTTAACGCAGAATCCGTCATCTCACCAACAAAACCGCCCGCAAAACTCACGCCCTGAACCTCATCGGTTTTCGAAGTTACAGAACAGTTTGCAACATAGCAATTCGTAAATATAGATTTACCAGCTCCATATGCTGGATCATCATCTGTTTCGCCAACAAAACCGCCACCATAAGCCATAGTTTTTACTTGATTGTTTTCAGCAGCACACTTTTCAAAAGTTCCACCGGTGGAATAACCTACAATACTTCCCGCACAGTTATTATTGTTGTTGCGCTTACTCTCTAAGGAAGAATTCACAACCGAACAGTTTTTAATGGATGCCCCATAGCACACACCTGCAATACCGCCCACATAACTATAATTTTTCTGACCGGTTGCCACAAAGTTTGCGTTTTTCACATGCAGATTTTCAACCGAACCAAAAGCAACCCATCCAAAAATGCCCGCTGTAGCGTAACCATCTGGGTCAACTTTTCCGGCAGAAACCGCATTCGTGATGCTGTGATCGCCACCATCATAGTTTCCTGCGAAATAATAACTTCCAGAATAACCAATTGGTTCCCATGCAACTCCTGTCAAATCAATATCAGCAGTTTGCTTAAAATAGTAGCCATAACAGTTCCCAATACCTGCTTTTTCAGCATCAAGTTCCTCTGCATTACCTGAATTCAGGAACTCTGCCAAAGCAATTATATCCTTCTGCGAAGCAATCAGCCATGGGTCTTCCTCTGTACCTGTTCCACCGCTGAATGACGGTGCTTCCGCTGCAAACGCTGTCATTGGCACAAGTGCCACGATAAGACACAACGCAAGCAGAAAACTTAAAATTTTCTTTTTCATTCTCATCCCTCCAAAATATCTTCTATCTGTCATTTGAGCTCTCCGACAACAGATTTGTTGTAAAAATACACAACCTCTCTTACCCTTGTACACATAACAATATAGCAGTTTTTTCCAAAAATCACAATAAATTTTCAGAATATTTTCATTTGATATTTCACAGGGTTCGATAAAAGTAACCCTTCCAGACAGTATCACCGCCATTTGAAAGGGTTATTGGGCATTTCAAAAATTTGTAAAGTTGAGGCATAAAATGTTACTCGACATTCTCAATCGGCTCTACCATGTTCATCTTTGCAATAGATCGCAACAGAATTCGCTTTGCTACTTGCTCATAACAAAAATGAGATTGCAAAGCAATCCCATTTTCGTTAAATTCTTATGAAAACTGTTCAATTATGCGTTAGCCTGTGCTGCTACCTCAGCTGCGAAGTCCTCGTTTTTCTTCTCAAGACCTTCACCTGTCTCGAAACGTACGAAACCTGTGATCTTGATGTCAGCGCCAACTTCTTTGGAAACCTGCTGTAAGTATTTAGCAACAGTCTGTTTTCCATCCTCAGCTTTTACATATGGCTGCTCAAGCAGGCATACTTCTTTCAGCTCTTTGTTCAGACGTCCGATGATCATTTTCTCAATGATATTGTCCGGTTTGTCCGGGTTCTCATTTTTAGCCTGAGCAAGAAGGATAGATTTCTCATGCTCTTTGTACTCTTCGCTTACATCGTCAGAAGATACATATTTCGGAGCAAGAGCTGCAACCTGCATTGCTACGTTTGTAAGAGCCTCTTTTACAGCGTCATTAACAACTGCTGTCTCAGCTTTTACAAGAACACCGATACGTCCGCCACCGTGGATATAAGATACGATGCATCCGTTCTCCTGTGTCTCTTTCTGGAATCTACGAATATTCAGGTTCTCACCGATAACTGCGATTTTCTCTACAAGAGCATCTTTTACAGTTTTGGAAGAATCTGCATTCCATGTCTCTGCTAAAAATGCATCCATATCAGCTGCATCAGAAGCAACAGCCTGAGCTGCAACAGCCTCTACATACTGCTGGAATGTCTCGTTTTTAGCAACGAAATCTGTCTCAGAGTTAACCTCTACGATTGCTGCTGTGTTGT
>OGCN01003204.1_pt1 | contig 16124 bp, 17 predicted proteins | sample 1570181 | NCBI WGS metagenome assembly OGCN01 (sample SAMEA4370584, study PRJEB24528) | human gut metagenome | reverse complement strand
GCCTGAAGGGCCTGCAGGACTGGTTCGCGGCAAACCGCCCGGACGTTGAAATTCTGGAAGTAAACTATGTAGAACGCAACGAAGCAACCCTTGCACAGAGCATTTTCGAGGACTGGATTCAGAAGTACGGTGTTGACGGCTTTGACGGCGTAGCAACTCAGAGCTCCATGCAGACGCAGGGCATCGTAGAAAGTATGAAGGCTCTCGGCCTGAACAACACCAACTTTATCCTCGGTGGTATCTCCGCCTCGAGCAGCGACTGGATCAAGGAAGGCACTGAATACTGCGATCTGTATCAGGATCCGGATCTGGAAGCAACCACTGCACTCGATATGATGCGTCACATGGTAGACGGCACCACGAACGAACTCGAGTTCCTGGACGGCGCACCGACCAAGAACTTCGTAAACGTTCCGATGACTACCCTGAATGCCGATAACGTGGATGAGTATACATCTGATGCGCTGGCAGCAAAGTAAGCAGTCTCCTCTTCTTTATATAAAGCCTCATGCGAAGAGACGCGGCACCATGTGCCGCGTCTCAGTTTGTCGAGAAACCCGGTTGCGCATTAAGCTACAATTGGGTTTCTATCATATTTAGAACAAGTCAAAAGCAAGAAACGGAAATAATCCTTCCATTTTCCATATCGCTAGCTTTTTCAAATTCATAGCGCTTATGAAACTGTTCCGATAGGCAAAATATCGTGTAAAACCGTCCCGTTTGGGTCGGTTTCTGCCTTTTGGGACGCTAGAAATTGGGGAAATCCAATGGTGAAAAAAGCATTCGGACGGTTAATGGACGGTAAAAATGGGGGATTTGCTTTTGTATTTTATGAGGTCTGTGGCTGACATTTGGAGGATAGAAAGTAGAAAGATAAAGATATTATATAATTGCCCCAAAATCATGTAGACTTAGTTAAACATGCACGGGTGTTTCACGATTTAATTGCTCTAACACCAGTTCCATGCTCTGCTGCCAATACCTTGCGTTGGGAATATGAATGGGTTTCCGTTTTTTCTCCACGGCCTTAAATAGCGGCAACAGCAATTTTCTGGCGAAAGTCTGTCGATCGTTGCTGGCGTACATATCCTTGAGCGTTTTTGCGGTTAAGCTGCTCCCCAGTCGTTCAACAATGGTCTTTAGCTCGTTTTGCGTGATAAGATGTTCCTCAGTCAGCGCCAACAACTCCTGCTCGATTATATGGCACATTTGCTCGGCATCATCTTCGATAAAATGATCCATCACCGCCGAGGATGCTTTGCCTGCCAGCGCACCGCCGCCAAAGGCTCCGGCCAGTCCACCGATCACACCGCCGACAGCAGTACCGATGATCGGAACTGCTGAACCGATTGCAGCGCCTGCGGCGGCACCGCCGACCCAGCCAGCAGTGCCTCCAGCAACAGAGGATGCGGTATTAGTCACGTTCTTGAATAGCTGCTTTCCGGAAATACGTCCGCGGAAGATATTCACTACATCACCAGCAGATAAAATAACAACCGAGGCCGAGCCGGTAATGATGTTGCCGCGCAGTAATTTGGAGGCGCTTTTCATCGCTGCTGCACCATAGATATTCTTGCCTTGGCGAAAAGCATTTACAAGCAGAGCAGAGGTTTTCGGACCCATCACACGGACAACAGCTTCGCTGCTTCCTACCAGTAAACTGTTTAATCCGGCCTTAGAGAGCTGTCCAGCGAAAATAGCGGTAACAAATGAAATGCCACCGACCTTCAAACCGCTGTACGCTGCATTTTTTAGAGCGATTTCAGGCGTATCGCCGTTCCAAACCGAAGTAGCAAAAGTAAGTACCGCCGTTACACCAAAGGCCGAGGATGCAATAATCATACCGTTTGCTGCATCATAGGTCAGTGACTCTACTGTTCCGGCTTTTGCGATATTTTTTGCCTGTTCGTAGGTAAAGTGTCCCTTACGCACGATCTGTTGTGCTTCATTAGGATCAGATACTCCCGGGACTTCGCCGCGACGAATGCGCTCCTGCATGGCCTGTATAGCCGATTCATATTTGTCGCTGGGAACTTCGATTTGCATTGGTTTTCCATCTGAACCTATGTATCGAAATTGACCATTTTCGAAGCATTCAGAAATGCACTTACCACCGGTTTTGCAATATTTCGATTGGATTTCAATACCGTCCACCAGACGATCGGCACCATTCTTCGCGTTGTCATCACCAAGGATACGCGCATCATGTCCGGTGTATCGGTCATACAGCGTATTGGCCCGCTCGGCTGCAAAGCCATGTCCGCGTACAGCATGAAACTTCTCCTCGCCATATGCAGTAGCGCCGGAGCTTACATTACTGTACACCGTTCCGGCAGTTTGCGAATGTTTCAGTTTTCTTTGGGAGGATACCCTTTTATTTTTTTCGGAGTTCATCGCTCCCAACCTCCTTGGTGTTGTTCAAAGCTGCTTCAAACGAGTTCTCACCTGCTTGATTGTCTGCAGATACTTTCTAACGATACGCTGACAGGTTTCAAAATTATCTGGATCTTCCTCTAAATCGGGCAGATAAAGCTCCAGTCCCTGTAAGCATTTTGCAGAGGCTTTCTGCAACTGTGTGGGGTTCTCGCCATCGGCCAATAGTTCGTCAATTTCTTGTTCGATTTCGCCATCTGATTCTTCCAGCAGTTCGATCAAAGACTGCGCTTCTTCTACAAAGGAATCGAGTTCATCCTCATCATATTCTAGCACATCGTTGACCTGCAGTAAAACCTCTTTGATATATTCTTGTGCATCGTCAATATCCAGTGCTTCATTACCATCAGATAAAGCCAGTGGCTCAGATTCTGCAGGCAGCTGTTGGGCGGATTGATTCGATTCGTTGCTGGTATCCTGCTCTTCGTTGAGTCCATCCAGAAAGCTCGATGCCAGATCAAGAAGTCCGCCTGCAATATCCCATCCAGTAGGTGCGGTTTCAATCTGATACAGCTCAGTCAGCAGCTCGTTAAATGCCGCTAGATTGTAGGACGAGGGAAGAGAACGATAGTTGATTCCTTCATCATATCTGCAGATAGAATTATCGTCGCTATGGTAGAAACCATCCTCAGCGAACAGAAAACCCTTTTTACCGCTGCTAAATACGGTTTCATCAATTAAGCCAAAAACATCTTCTTTCCTGACATTGCCAGCATAAGTCATACATGCGTTGTTAATCAATTCCGATGGAATACGTCCGTATACATAGCACGGGTATACGGAATTGCAACGCGGCAGATATTCCTGAATGACTGCAATTTTCTTTTCTCGTTTTCCCATAGTGGTCTGCTCCATTCTAAATAATCGTTAAGCCCTAAGAATGATAAATTTGACAATTACGATTGCGATTGTCGAAATCTGTATATCTGCATTATACACTGAAAGTTATAATATTTCTACCCTAAAAGTTTATTCTTTGCTGTAACTATCCGGGGTACACTAAACGAAAAGAGTCAACGGAGGAGCAGCATGGATTGGGTAGCTATCGGCGGACGCATCCGCAAGCAACGCGAATATTTGGGACTGACACGCGAGCAGTTTGCCGAAAAACTAGATATTACGCCCAAGTTTTGTGCGGATATTGAATTGGGTACCAAGGGTATGTCCGTTCCAACACTGTGCCGTATCGCAACTACGCTCAGCCTGTCCACCGACTATATTTTGTTTGGAAAGCAGGAGAAAAAAGATAAACTTTGGGTGTTCAAGGCGCTTGCTCCGATGATAGAGAGTGTAACGCCGAGTCAGCTTCCTTATCTGGAATCCGTACTGAAAACTGTTATTAGTGCTATGAATCATAAAGAGTCTTAGTAGGAGAAATATATTTGAGTAGTTCAGAAAATAATGAGATTGTTTACCATTACTGCAGTCTTGAAACGTTTAAAAATATTATTGCTAATAAGAGCTTATGGCTTTGCGATGTACAAAAAAGTAACGATAGTAAAGAATGTATGGCATTACCAGAGCGCATTAAGGAATTGGCCGTAGAGCAGAATCTAAGAGAGACCTATCCGCCGGAACAGCGTAAATTATTTGATCGGTTTATCAATTTCCTAGGCCACTCGGTTCGGCATACATATACAACATGCTTTTCACGTAAGCGTGATGATTTAAATCAGTGGCGCGGCTATGCTTCTGATGGAACAGGGTTATGTATCGGATTCAGAAAACACTTTTTTATGCAACTCAATAAACCGGAGTGGCCAGTGCTTCTCTTTAAATCTGTTGATTATACGGAGAAAGGCATCGAAAATTGTGCTGAAAGCTATCTGGAGGAGCTTAAAGGTATTATAGATGATTCTATTAAATACGGTGAGCGCATGTGTAATACAGATCAGGATGAATTACTGCACCGACTATTCACAACATCATCCACATTTAAAAAAACTTCGTTTTATGAAGAAGCAGAAGAACGTTTGATTTTTAGTACGTCTTCATATGTAACAGATTATCTCCGTATACAAGTACAGAAATGTGCAGATGTTTATTTGGATCGTGAACGACAAAAATATTTTGAAGAACAAACACATGATTTTAAATTGTCTGATTTGAGATATCGAATAGCAAGAGATCAGTTGCAGGGTTATTACGAATTATCATTTGCACCTATTAAAGATGAACTAATAAGTGAGATTATTATTGGGCCTAAATCACTGGTGCAAGAAGAGGATATTTATCTATTCCTAGCTGCATGTGGCTATCATGAGAAAGCGTTGGACGATGGAAAACGTAATCAGTTTGTAGTAGATGATATAAATGTTTGTACTTCGAAATTGAGTTATCGTTAAGAAAAGCCGTATGCTGATAAAGCATACGGCTTTTCGGTTACTTATCCAGTAGCTTAGCCCTTGCGTAAAACCGCGTTTTACTCATACCAAGCAAATTCATCGCCTGTACAGCGGTAATCTCACCGCTGCGCCATCGGGCGACAACGCGCTCAAAATCGGGATAGTCCTTCGCGGCTTTGCCGCGATACTTACCTTGCGCTTTAGCGATAGCAATACCCTCTCGCTGGCGCTGTAAGATATACTCTCGTTCCAGCTCTGCGACCGCTGCAAATACGGTCAGCATAAATTTGCCGGTCGGCGTAGTGGTGTCGATCGCTTCTTTGCGGCTGACAAACTCGACTTGCTTTTCGGTCAGACGCTCTACCAGATCGAGTAGATCACGAGTGTTGCGGGCAAAGCGGCTGATGGACTCGACAATAACCGTATCACCGCGCCTCACATATTCCATCATACGACGCAGTTCGGGACGGTCAGCGTTCTTGCCGCTGGCCTTGTCGATGAACAGTTCATCGACACCGAGTTCGCGGAGCATAATTTCCTGTCTTGCGGTATTTTGTTCTTCTGTGCTGACACGCACATAACCAATTTTCATAGTATGTTCTCCTGTCAAAAAAGAATTTCCCGTTTAAGTCGGTTGAAATTTCGGGACGTTCCAAAACTCCAAAACCGACTTAAACGGGACGATTTCCAAGCGTTCCGTATAGGTATGCCCAAACGGAACGGTTCATTTCTGTTGTTTTCAGTATTCGCTGCGCTCGATGAATTCGAGCATTTCTTTCCGCTGAATGCGCCAGCGGTTCCCGATGCGAAACGCCGGGATCTCGCCTTCGTGCAGAAGCCGCAGCATTGTGCCGCGGCTCACCTGCAAAATCTTCTGACACTCACGCAGCGTCAGCACATCGGGATATTTGTCCAGGTTCATGCGTATCCGCCTTTCTGTGTGGTTTATTGCATTGTTCCGCACAGAAAAGGCCAATCTGTTACTCGGACGCATCCTTGCCGCGCAGCACATGGACTGCCGCCGCCACCGCCGCGACAATCTTAATGCCGAACAGCAATGTGTTCTTGATTACCTTCATTGGGTCACCACCTTTCTTAATATGCGTAGAGCAGCTCACCGGTCATCTCGTGGAGCAGAGTCGGATCGTAGAGCATTTCCTCGATCTCCTCCTCCGAGCAGCCGTAGTCGAGCAAAGCCTGTATCTCATCAGCTGAAACGCCAAATGCCTTGGCAACGCTGAAAAGATCGTCATAATTTATGGGCGTATCCTCGTAGTAGCTGCGATAGTACGGATACTTACGCCACCAACGCTCGAAAGTCGTGTGCGGTGTGAAACTTCCGGTCGTGAGTTGTCCCGCTCGGTCGATTTTCAAAATCTCGCCCTCCTTCGGTTCGAGAATATCGGTGGGTGCTTTCAGCCGCAGCTTCTTTATAGCTTTGCAGAGGATTTCTTGCGTTGAAGCATAAATCAGAAAACCATCGTAGAACATAACGCAAAGCGGGTTATCGCCAACGATGAACCAGATAGCGTTATCCTTATCCAGAACGGTAAACACAAATGAACCCTCGACCTTTTCAGCCATAGCTTTCAGGCTGTCAAAGTCGAGGGCCTTGTTTTTCTCTAAAAGTTGAACGGCAACATAGCTGTCTGTTTCCACACTTGTCATCGGCAGACTTTCTTCCATGCGGAGTTCTTTATCGTTCCAGAGAACGCCGTTGTGGGCGAGGGCAAAGTTGCTGCCGTCAACATGACCAGGGAACGGATGATTATTCTGGTTAAACTGCGCGTTGCCCTGTGTCGTCATACGGGTATGTCCCATCACGACATTTACACCGTGCGGAATATGAATCTTCATCTTCCGAGCGGGAATCGGACGCTTGTAGATGCGCAGACGGTTGTTAAAGTTGTACGCAATGCCGGTCGCATCCGTTCCGCGTACTTGACACTCTCTTGCGAGCGTGTTCAAGATTTTGTTCTTCGTGTGGGTGCTCAGGCACTCCTTAAAGTCGATTAAACCGAATAAACTGCACATATTATTCCTCCTCTGCGCCAGCAGTAACGGGTTCATTGACATATAAACGGCGTTCCTTGAGATACTGGATAAGTTCCGGCTCGGTGATTTCGTCAAGGAAATCAAACCAACTCATGTCCTGAACCTGACAGTCGGACATAGAAACAGCCACCTCGACGAGATGATTGACCATCTGCAGGGTGGCTTTGAGAGTGTTCAGCTTGAGTGTACCGCGGAACATGCGAATTTCCACAGTATCCGAGTTGGTAAGGTTGACCGCTGTGTAACGTCCGGCACACGAATTCTTTGCGTGGCTCATTTGCTCGGATGGCGTAAGACGGATTCCATACCGTGCCGCCCAGCGATTCATCTGGGACTGGGTGCGGCGGCTGAAGCGAAGCAGTTCTGCCCAGAACTTTTCGACGAAGTAAAGCAGGCGTGCAATCGCAGCCTCCTGCTGTTCGTAGGTGCAGCCAAAGGCCAAGCGAGAAATATGTACGTGAAGTCCGCAGGTTCCGGCCGCGTGGCTGAGGTACCCCATGCTCTGCGCTTTGCGCAATACCTCCGCCCACGGCATTTCATTCAGGTGGTAGTCCAACGTCATCGGATGAGTGACAAGCTCCAAGCCTTCATCCAGGCTACCGTCCGTCTTGATGTAAAGATTTTCTGCGTCCTTGTTCGCGATGTCGAGCAGCTTCTGCGCGTTGCTGTTAACCGTACCGCCGTCATCGATTTCAAGCTCAACGCCAAAATGCCGCAGGCCCTTGCCGTGAAACACGAGATCGGGGGTGTAGTTGTATTCATGGATAATGTCGTTATGCTCGTCCCAGCAGGAGGAGCAGTAGACGTTGTCATCGTTATCCCAATAGGCACGGTCGCGGCTGATAATGCGGCCGCAGTCCTCACAGCGGATGTAATACTCATCAAAACAGTGATCGCAGAGCGTATGGTTATCGTCCTCAATGGCATTTTCCTCATAGATTCGCTCGTTACAGTGGTCGCAGACTACGGTCAGACGATCAGCACAGCTTTCACAAAGCCAGTCCCCTTCTACTTGGTACATGGTATCGAGCGGGTGCTCGATACCGCAATTAGCACAAATTCGAGTTTCTTTCATTGGTAATTCCTCCATTTCAGTTGGTTAATACTCCGATGCTAACAGCATGGTACTGTGCGTTTTGTCATCAATGACATACACTTTAGCATCTATCGCGCACTTACAATGCACATCAAGTTCATACCGATACGGCGGCTGTTCCTGTGTATGGACGATGTGCTGTCCCGTCGGCGTTTTCGTCAATATGAACACTTGCAGATAATCTTTTTGTGAAGTCTGCATAGCAGCAATCATTTGCCACATGAGAAGCATCAAAGCATCTGGTATTTCGCTCTGCACGCCGCGTGTGATATACTTTGGATTTTCAAACATAATTTCCTCCTCAAAACGCGAAAATCCCACTGAAAGCATTTGCTATCAGTGGGATTAGTGATGAATTTGTCCATAGCATTGTGGACAAACTGTGCGGTTATTGACTTGTCGTACGTCTTTGCGGTATACTCGCTCACCGCAGCGATCACAGAGCGTGGTATACTCCTCGGCGCAGGCATAGCAAAGCGCATCCCCGCCGAGAAGGATGCGCTGATTGATTGGCTTGCTCTTACCGCAGCAGAAGCAGGTAAAATAGTTTGGCTGCATTTTCTTCCTCCTATTATAATGATTTTAGACAGAAAGGGGATCGTACGACTCTTTCTGCATTTTGGTATTATACATAATAATATTATATCAATGAAATTCTGCTTGTTACTCTTTGTAGATATTGAATTCTCATGCACATCGCTATACAATATGCATATAGTAACTTGCCCTATAATTATAGCCGACAAAGGAGGAGAACACGCTATTGGATATTAATAATGTTTCATTGAATGGTTTAATTGAACACATACAGAAAGCTACTTCTGTTCGCCAAATTCAGAATATTTTCGAGCGAAAATTGGAAGAATTCCCTGTGCTACGGCCATATATCAATGATGTGTGGTCTTGGCTCAATACTCAGAGCACCATGTATAATAACCAAAAGCATTCATTAGCAGAAATCTTGTCTGAATTTATTAGTGCAGATATTATGGCGACTCTCATTATTGATCAAGTAAAGCACTATGATAATAAGCACGGGAATGATCATATTCCCAAGAACAGTGTAAGCGATTATACGATTTGGTTATTCGGCAATCAGTCGGAGATAAATTTAGTCAATCGTGCAAAACAATATGCACATATCAAGCGTTTGCTCAAGGATGAATCTAAGGATGTGCGATATTATCGTTCTTGGATGGAAAAAGATTTTTTGCGCATAAACTACTTGCTTTATAACTATGCAGATTGGCATGATTCTTCTACGCTTTTGTGGATAGCGTTGCTGCCAATATTGTATGGAAATCCTTGGTTCGTCTATTCGGTAGAAAAACATAGCAGCTTATATTCCTGCTTTCAATGGCCGGAGATAGCATGCGATGAGTCTGATAGTTTTATGGAAGGGTATAACAAGTTATCGAAGAAAAAGAAACAGAAGCTAGTCGATGACTTTGTGCATTTCTTAGGCCTCGGTGAGGATCGATGCGAAGATACTCTAGTGCAAATTCTTGCAGGACGTGCAACGGTCTATGGCGGCATAGAGATAGAATCCATCACTTCTCCGCCATATCAATTTGCAAAATATCCAGTCACACGCATGTTCTGGTACCATATTTATCGTGAATACGGAGACGGTGTAATCGATCAGTCTGAATTTCGATACGCGGTGGGTATGACGGCCATAATCGCATATATTAATAACATAATTCAATCTAATATTGATGTTATCCCTATGAATATTGATATAAACAGATCAATACCGTGGATTGAAGAAGCAAAGCGGCAAGCATTTTCTGCCGACAACAATACATGGGATATATTAAATCGATCTATTTACTGGTGTTATTCCCCTTTATTGCTTGAAACTTTAATAGATTGCACCCGAAAGCATGCGCTCGAAGTTTGTAATGATCAAGAGGATCTGGATAATGCTATCAAAAAATCCTTATCAGGTAATAAAAAGTCAGCATATCATTGTATATTTTCTTTTCTTTCAGATAGTAGTCCATGTGACACTATAGATACCGATCATGATGATCTCGAACTGGAAGATATCGTACCAGCGAGCATGTGCCCTGAAGATAGATATGTTCGTGATGCCAATCAACGATTCTGTCAAAAAGCGGAGCACATGGATATCTCCAAGTGCACAACCATAGAGGAATTGTTGAAAGATTCTCTATTAGACGCTGAAACCGTTATAAATGCTTCTCAGGTATGGTGGAGAGAGATTCATGAGCGCCCAGACTTTTCAAAGATAAAATCCGATTATAAGAAATTCTTGACTCAGCAACTAGGGCTGAGTGGTCGCGCAGACCGTAACTAAAGGATATATAGAATATAAGGCAACACTGCACAATTAAAGCTGCGGCGCTTTGTGCAAATTTTGTGTTCTGATTTTGTTCCGATTTCTTGCAATACGGCAAGTATTGCTACGAAACCGCGCTTCATCAGTACGCAAAATTCACTCATAAATCGCTCTGGTTCAATTATGCGGTATTGCCTTAGATAAAACGCAGGAGAAAATCGTGAAATAAGCGATTTTCTCCTGCGTTTTGCATATTAAGAACAAAAATACTTGCAATAACGTCTATTTTGTTCAACATTGAATCGAAAAGACTAAAAAATTATTTTGCTATGTTTTTTCTCGATCAGTTGCTAATATTTGAAGTTGATAACAAAAAGTTCCGAATTATGTTCACATCGTACTGTATTTCCTGTGATAATACTAAAAAATGCACATTTTATATATTTCCCGATACGTGATATACTTTCAACATCGCAAGGAGGTATCCAAAAATGAAAAACCGAAATTCCGCGGCTGACGCAGCCAACGCCTATTTGCGCATGGCGCAAGACCCGAACGCAGGAGAAAACTTTGCTGTTATCAGGGGTACGTATACGAAAAAGGGCAAGCCAATTGCCATTCTGATGACAAACGGCTGCAGGATTCGAATCGAAAGAGTATACGGAATCTGGAAGACAATGAGCCAATTCGGTCAGATTCATTATTCCGGAGGCGGTGACGATGAACTGCAGTTCGGTGCGTATCTAGACTGCACGGCTCCTGCACACTTCATCGTTCAGCCTTCAACACAATCGGTCGAAATGACATCGTTCGCTTCGAACCTTCTATTAGTCGCTTGGGCGGAAGACTATATCTTCATTCTTCACGCCGAATACAACAAATTCGCTCGCTTTTCATACACAAACAACCCCGCGCTGAAAGCCGAGATCGAACCGCTTCTCAATCAGAAATTATGCGAATTATACCATTCGTGGGAACTGGAACGAGAGGAAAAGGAGGAGGATACCTATGTCGAATTTTCTGCGCGATGATCGAAATCCGATACTCGTTCGGAGTGATGATACACTCCAAGCCGAGCAATTGGATATGCAACCTGAAACCGCAGCATCACTTCGCTCTGATGTGGAGAATGCTTCTCTTTTGGAGCATTTTGATTCAGACGGAATATCTGATTTTGACCCGAACGATATTATGCTGCAGACGCTCTCTCGCCAGAGAGATGAACTGATTGCAGCGGGTGTTCTGCCGGATGAGCCGGATTTACCGGATTTATTCGGAGATGATGAACAGAATCAGAGCCCTGTTGCCTCCATCATAAAGCGTCCGCCGATGGTACAGGCTTCTGCCAGCTTGTTGGAGAATGAGTACGCCTTCACGCAATATATAAAAGGCCTCATACCGATGGCCATCGTTGATGAGCGATTGTACCTTTTCCAAGCGCCGTGCTATCGCTTACTCAGCGATCAAGCGATCATCACCGAAATCAAAGCCGCTCTCCCGCAAGATTTGCGGCGAGATGTTGCAATGTCGTTTTTAAAACGTACGATCACGCAACTCAAAACAGAAAAAGATCTCCAGATTAATTTACATGATGTAGAGTATGATCCATACGATGTGATTTTTGCGGATGGCATATACAACGTGAAGGATCAAACTATGCGTGATGGTCGCCCGGCAGATTATTATATCACTGCTAATGCAGTGAAATTCCGACCGAAAAAGTATAAAAGGATTAAAGCAAATGTCGCGGAACGTGCTGTAGTCGATGACTTTTTCGAGCAGGCCTCCGGCGGCGATAAGGAAATTGAGCGACTAATCTGGACTACGCTCGGCGTAATGTTGAGCACGGAAGCGAAGTTCAAAGCGTTCTTCTATCTATATGGCCCGCCGGATACCGGCAAGAGTCTGTTTGGTACCTTGGTGACGCGACTAATCGGCACGGAAAACTGCGCAAATATCATGCTGAATGAGGTCGGCGCAAAATATCATTGCGCAGAGCTGCAAGGCAAGCTAGCTAACATCAGCTTGGATCAGCCTTCGGTTATAATCAAAGATATTGGACTTTTCAAACAGCTGACGAGCGGCGGCAGCGATGTAGTAACAGCAGAGAAGAAATTTGGAGCACTTGGCCGGCTAGAATCGCGCTTCATTAAATTTCTGTTCGCAGGGAATCATCTTCCCCGTTTGCGTGAGACTGACGATGCCTTCTGGAGTCGTATGGTTCTGGTGCCGTTTGAAAATCAGATCAAGCGGGAAGAACGTGATCCGGATTTGTTAGATAAGCTGCTGAAACGATCTGATTATATCATTGGGCGGGCGCTCAAACATTATCGCAAATTTCTCGATGATAATATGCGTTTCCCAGCATGCCATCGTTCCGAAGAGTTAAAGAATGGTTTCGTTCCGGTCTCTTCCAATGAGAAGGTCCGTATGTTCGTAGACGAATGTTGCGAATTTGTGCCGAATGCTCAGGCAACGACGCATGAGCTTTTTGAGAGCTACTGCAACTTTTGCCTTCAAAACGGATATTCGTCCGGAACGCTGAAAGCATTTTCCCTCATTCTCAAGAACGAATTCCCACTGGAGACTTTCCGTGCCAACTCGCAGCGCGGCTACCGTGGTATTCAGTTAAAGTAAAAAAATGCGGCTGATCCGGCAAATCCGGCAGCAACTGATGATTTGTTGGATTGGTTCGCATCTAAAGTATACTATAATGATATATTATATATGTATATATGATACCAAGGAGGAAACTATTATGTACAAGGGTTTTGCTGAAGTGGATACCATTCCCAATACCCATAAGCGCCTGCGGGAGGAAGGATACCATGTATCGGTCTGCATGCTGCGCGGCTTAGTTCGCAGCGGTGCGCTGAAAGCCGCATATTCGGGCAATAAGGCACTGCTGTACTATCCGAATGTCATCAAGGTATTGCAGGAGGGTACTGAACCGCCCGAAGCAGTAAAGCGTCAGATTTTACGTCTGATGCAGCAGTAAGAAAGCAATGGGGGAGCGTACACCGGTTGCGTACGCTCCCTTGCCATGAGGAGGGATCAATATGGCAACTATTGAGCGAAAAGAAGGAAAACGTGGCGTAAGCTATCTGATTACCGTACATTGCGGATATGATTTGCACTATCGCAAGATACGGCATTATAAAACTTGGCGTGTTCCAGAGGGGTGGTCGGAAAAACGTGCCGAGCGGGAAGCACAGAAGATTGCTGTTGAGTTTGAACAGAAAATCCAGCAGGGCTTTCTGATCGACAATAAGCAGACCTTTGCTGAGTATGCGACCTATGTGATTGACTTAAAAGAGAGGACTGGCGTTAAGCACAGCACGATTCAGTCATATCGTTACTTGATGGGGCGAATTGTTCCGGTGATCGGGTATATGCGGTTGACAGATATTCGTCCGCAGCATTTGAATAATTTTTATAAAATGCTGATGGAGAAGGGCGTCCGCAGTAAAAAGCTGCGGGTACATACCAAGCTGGATTTAGGCGTATATCTGGAGAAGCATCATATATCGCGCAGTTTACTGGCAAAGCAGGCGCATGTTTCGCATACTACGGTAACGGTAGCCTGCCGCGGACAAAATATCCAGCTGGACAGTGCAGAGCGTATGGCAGAGGCATTGCAGGAACCAGTGGACAAGCTCTTTATTGTCGGTAAGACAATGGAGCCGCTTTCCAATAAGACCATCAAGGAATATCATCGCTTTATTCGGGTGGTGCTGGCACAGGCCGAGCGGGAGATGCTGGTTCCATATAATGCAGCAGCGCGGGCAACGCCGCCGAAGGTCAAGCGTAAAGAGGTCAACTACTTCCAGCCGGAGGTATTGGCAGAAATCCTCAAAGCGTTAGAGGAAGAACCATTGAAGTGGCGCATGATTACGCATTTGCTGATCATAACCGGTTGTCGCCGCGGTGAAATTATGGGCCTGAAGTGGAGTAAGGTCGATTGGGAGAATCATCGAATCAAGATCGACAGTAATCTGCTGTATGCCGGAGACTGCGGCCTGTATGAAGATACCACCAAGACGAGCAATGTTCGCTATATTCCGCTGCCAGACGAAACACTTCGGATGCTGCGCCGGTATCGCGCTGAACAGAATCAGCTGCGGTTGGTAAAAGGGGAGCACTGGAAGGATACTGACTTTGTGTTCACACAGGATAATGGCCTGCCGATGTATCCGGACAGCATTGGTTCATGGCTGACTAAGTTCAGCAAACGGCATAATCTGCCGCATATCAATCCGCACGCTTTTCGCCATACAGCAGCATCGCTGTTGATTGCGAATGGTATTGATGTGGTGACGGTCGCCAATATGCTGGGCCACAGTCAGGTCAGCACAACGGATAATATCTACGCGCATATTATCGAGGCCGAGCGCACCAAGGCCAGCGAATGTCTTGCTGATGTGATACTGCACACAAAACAGGGATAACCGTCTTGGACTGTATGGTGGTCTGGTTGCGCGTGAACATGGGAAACCCGTCGAAACCTGTCTGAAACAGGCCGGTTTCGGCGATTTCCTTGGCTTGATGAAACTCGCTTTGAATAATATAATATAACTATAAGAGCCTAAGACAAAGCGGAAAAGCTAATGTTGAATATACTGGAGGATGGATAATGGATAAAAAGAGAGTCGGTCAAACCAAAGAACGGTTTGACCTTGTAATACATAGCGATCAAGAAGCAGGTGTTGAATTTTGGTATGCACGCGATCTGATGTCGCTCCTCGGATATGAACGATGGGAGAATTTTGCGAAAGCAATCGATCGTGCTATCGAATCCTGTGAAACAAGCGGGATAGCAGTGGCAGACCATTTTCGTGAGGTCACGAAAATGGTTCGGTTGGGAAGCGGCTCGCAGAGAGGAATCAAGGATTATATGCTGACGCGCTATGCCTGCTATTTGATTGCACAGAACGGCGATCCGAAAAAAGAAGAAATTGCATTTGCACAGAGCTATTTTGCTGTTCAGACCCGCAAGCAGGAACTGATCGAAGAACGCATTTCTCTGATTGAGCGCACAGAGGCACGCGGCAGATTGCGAGAATCGGAAAAGCGGCTTTCGCAGAACATTTATGAGCGCGGTGTAGATGATGCAGGATTCGGCCGTATTCGCTCTAAAGGCGATCAGGCGCTGTTTGGCGGCTATACGACACAGGAGATGAAAGAGCGGCTTGGCGTAAAGGACAGTCGTCCGCTGGCTGATTTTCTGCCGACACTTTCCATTGCAGCGAAGAACCTTGCGGCAGAAATGACCAACTACAATGTAGAAGAAAAAGACCTTCGAGGGGAACGTGATATTACCGGCGAGCACGTGCAAAATAATCGCTCCGTGCGGGATATGCTGGGACAGCGTGGTATTCAGCCGGAGAATCTGCCGCCTGCGGAAGATATTAAAAAGCTGGAGCGGCGTGTAAAATCTCAGGAAAAGAAACTGGCGGCACAGTCTGGAAAGCTGCCGGATAACGAGGAGGGCTGTTGATGGATTATAGTATATTGATTGCTCTTTTGAGAGCAAAGCAATATCTTACTGATTTGGAAAAGGATATTTTAGACACATGGGATGAATGGAAGAAAGAACCGTTTGACTACAATTCTGCACAAAGGCAAGTTATGCAGAACAATGCAAAATACCCAGAGATATTTATTGCAATCAAGGCTCTGCCGATGACAGTGACTCGTCCTTTGACCCAGATAACGGAAGCTGACATCCGATATAATTTGGAAAATCAGTTTATAGCACTTGCAGCGAAAAGAAGATAAACAAAAGCCTCAGACGGTAAAATGTCTGAGGCTTTTGCTATGTCCGCATGGACGGTGAATAGACGGTAAAAATTTTTTCTTCGATTTCTATTTGTACAGAAAATAAGAAAAA
>OGCN01003203.1_pt1 | contig 16125 bp, 17 predicted proteins | sample 1570181 | NCBI WGS metagenome assembly OGCN01 (sample SAMEA4370584, study PRJEB24528) | human gut metagenome | reverse complement strand
TCAGAAACCTATGTGTCATTTTTTATAGGTGTTGCACTTGTATTGTAAATTCGCCTGGTATAAAAGTCAATATTCTTCCTATCTTAAAAGAAAAAGTAGATTCTTATCAAAAAAGTCATCCGCATCAAGAAATATGTAATATTTACCCTTTACAACCGCCATGCCAGTATTTCTTGCCACACCAGCATATAAGTTCTTTTGCCGTAATACATAAATTCGAAAATCAATTTTTGCATATTTTTCTAAAATTTCCAACGAATTATCATTGAACCATCATCAACGCATATAATTTCAAAATCGTCAAAAGTCTGATTAATCAAAGAATCTAAACATCTGACATATATACTTTTTCTGCGTTATATACAGGAATAATGACAGAAATTAATGGCATAAATGCACCGCCTTAAAAAATACTATTTATTTCGCATATATTCTTCATATTGATCACATAATATTTTCGTTTCCCCAATTCCCATCATTTTTCCCTGCTCAATCCAAACAACTTTAGTACAAAGATTGCGAATTTGCTCCATAGAATGAGAAACTAAAATTGTTGTAATACCACTATGAATTAAATCCTGCATCCGCTTTTCACTTTTTTTTCTAAAAGCAATATCACCAACAGATAAAACTTCATCTAAAACAAGAATATCTGGGCTAACCATAGATGCAAGAGAAAATGCTAATTTAGATTTCATACCAGAACTTAATCGCTTAAAAGCTACATCTTCATATTCTTCTAATTCAGCAAATTTAACAATCTCAGGATATTGTTCTGTAATAAATTTCTTGGTATATCCCAGCATAGCCCCACGTAAAAATACATTTTCCTTTACAGTTAACTCGCCATCAAACCCTGCACCTAATTCAAGTAAAGGAGCAATTTTTCCATTGATAGATATAGAACCTTCAGTCGGCGGCATAATTCCAGCTAAAACTTTCAAAATAGTCGATTTTCCAGATCCATTGGAACCAATGATTCCGAGCAAATCACCCTTTTCAATATTAAACGTAATATCACGCAATGCCCATTTTTCTTTTACTGTAATTTGCCCTTTTATTTTTCTTATAAAAAATTCTTTTAAACCAATATCTTTAAAATCCCCAATGATATATTTAACTGATACATTATGAACTTCGATTATATTCATACTTCCCACCATAACCTATACATAATATAAGAATTTATAGTTATATTTTTTATATACAAAAAATCCTATTAATAAAAAAATAATTGAATATACAAAACAAACTGCATGATATTCTAATGAAGGAACACGTGAATAAATAACTATTTCACGAATGTAATTCATAAATAAAAATAAAGGATTGATATAAAAGATATATGCCATATCACCTAAAATATCTGGAGTATAAAAAACAGGCGTACAATAATTAAGGGCTGTCATAAACACACCATATAAATACTGGATATCTTTAAAAAATACAAATAGTGCCGAAAGAATCATTGATACACCTACGACTGTCAGTATTAAACAAAAAATGGGAAAAATCAATAATATAAAATTAGCATGAATAGATAATCCATCACCAATAACAAATATAAAATATAAAACAAGTGTAAGCCCAAAATTAATTGAAGAGGACGCTATGTTGGAAAATAAAAATAAATATTTAGGCACATTTACTTTAGAAAAAATACTAGCATTATTAACTAATGCTCCCATTCCAGCATTTGTTGCCTGGCTATAATACGTCATTACTACAATACCTGTAAATAAGTAAATAGTATAATGAGATGCCCCTCTGCCAAAAAAGCTGCCAAAAACAAAATCCATTACTAACAAGGTAAATAACGGAGCCAACATACTCCATAAAATTCCCAACACACTTCGCTTATATTTTGTTTTAAAATCTCGTTTCATAAGTTCACTAAACACAAAGTGATAAGTCAATATTTTATATTTAATATCTTGTATTCCCTTGAACATAAATAAATCCTTTCCTTATTTAATGCCTAAATATCTCTTCCAAAATACACTTGTCCGAAGATTTTGATGACGAAACGCTTTATAACTTGTATCAATAGATTGATAGTTCAAAATAATTTTGATAATATAGGCAAATATATTAATATAATTTTTAATTTGCGGCGACATTTTAGTTAATTCTGTCACTTCAGCCATTTTTAGATCAGCGCCTTTACTTACTATTTTAGTAAATCCATTAAAATAATCCTGTAATGCAAAGGACAAAATCTGTATAGAAGAAAAATCTCTTTTCTTGCCTCGCTTATAAAGCCGACCAAGTATTGCTAACAATAAAGTTCCTAAACCACACCCATCGACATAGTGATTCAGAATAAAACTATTCCTATCAGAAAAAAAGCGTATGGTTTGACTCATTTTTTTTGAAAAAGTCTCATGCCATACTCCAATACCATTAAGTGTTAGCAACTCGTGTCTATTACGTATTCCATATTCCATATCATCGCTTTTAATAAAAACTGGCAAGGGATATCCTATTTTCTTAATTCTTTCTAGTGGAATGCAACAATACCACCAACCAGCATATTGATTCTGATGCTTTTTAGTGGCTTCATTTTTAACTAGATTATCTATGGCAGATAAGTCCAATCCTTTATTAACAACCTCTGAAATAAATTTACTCCAATATGCAGTATTTTCATGCTGAATGACAGGCTTTTCCATTGTAAGCATAGCTCCGCTCAAGAAGCTATCTTTATATTCTTCTTTTAATCCGCACAAAAGAGAATGCGAGCGTTCTAATGCAGACGGCTCCAAAACGATATCATCATCCATGAGCAGGACATAATCAACCTGATTTTCATCAACGTATTCAATCATAGCTCTTGTAAATCCACCGCTGCCACCAAAATTTCGATTATGAATAATGCGAATCCCATCTTTATCATACTCTTTTAGCGTGCTACCATTATCGACAACTAACACTTGCAGCCAAGGATTATACGCCTTAAATTGTTCCAACAACCGAAGCGTACGAAGCACATATTCTTCCCTTTTGAAAGTACATATTCCTATCCCAATTTTTTTATCCTGCCATTGAGCAAACTCGCCATAGTAAGTTCCGCCGCAATACTGCGCTCCATTGGTTAACGCACGTAAAGAAAAGCCAAACACATACCCCGATAAATCCTGTATAGGCCATGAACGGCAATACACACCATCATGTATCACTTCTCGTAAAATCGGCTTGCTTTCAGCTGGTGAATATACGGTAACAATAAGTTCAAAGTTTCCCCGGATTCTCAATTCCAAAACAAGATTTTGGATAGTTGTAAATTTACTCCATTTTATGATACTAAACGAATTAAAATATGTGCAGAAGTCTAATGTATCTCCCTTGCGCAAAGGTTCTTCTACAAAGTTTATTGATGATTTTCGTATGTATAATGCGTCTTTTGCAGTTTCTTTTGTTGTCACCAATGAGTATAGTTTTTCCATCATAGACTCCAAATCTTCCGTTTTATAAATTTTCCGCCTTTTTTCAGCCAATTTTGCTTTTCCAAAAAAGAAACCCTTTGCTCTACGTAGGGCACGTGATTGGTTTCCAGCCATACATCCAATAAGCGTTCTGCAAGGAAACCGTATACCCTAGACTGATAGGCATCGTATTGGCTGATATCCAGTTGCTTTTCTAATTCAAAAAGCAAGCTGAACAACCAGAAACAATAGGCGTCATAGTAATCTCGGCGCATGACGAACATATTAAACCGATGGCCCCATGTCCGCTGCATCACTAACTCAAACGCCGGGTCATACTGCGAACACTGCTGATGAAGCAATTCTATGACGGCCTTTAAATCGCCGGCATAATGGGCATGTTCATACTGGCTCTGTGTCGTTTCGATAAAGTAATTGCGCTTTCCCGGCACAATGATCGGTGCAGCCTGCAGAAGCCGCTGAAAATCGTCGCCACGAAGAATATTCCTTCGCTTAGCCTCTGTCGTCATAGCCCACTGGGTATGGGAAAAATAGCGGCGGTAGTGTACCAATCCAACATAGTCTGCATCCAGATTTTTCCAAGCCCAGTATAAGGCCGTCAATTCGCAAAAGTTTGGATTCTTCTCACTTATATTATCACCAGTATCATCCCTTGTATAGCCCAAATCGGCTTTTCCCGCCGCTCCGACGTGGACCGGCAAGTACACGTCGTCATCAGGCATCCAGTATTTTTTATGGGCAGCAATCAAAATTTTTATATTCAACGGCATGTCTACCTTTCTTTTCAAACGTGTTGTTCAGCACATTAAATGTGTTGTTTAGCACACTAAATTTGTTGTTTAACACACTAAATGTGTTGTTTGACACACTAAATGTGTTGTTTGACACATTAAATGCGTTGTTCAGCACACTAAATGTGTTGTTCAGTGTCTATGAGTTACCACATCTACTAACCTAATATGCGCCTTTTTTCCCTAGAACGACGCCAATCGTCCGCCAAATTAAGACAATATCAAACCAGACGTTCCAATTTCGAACATACCAGGTATCCATCTGAACTCGTTCGTCATAGGTCACGTCATTGCGGCCGCTGGTCTGCCACATGCCCGTAATGCCGGGGCGCACCATGTAGAAATCATTAATATATCGGCCGTATTTAGGGACTTCCGCTTTAATAATAGGCCGCGGGCCTACGAGGCTCATGTCCCCTTTCAGCACGTTGATTAGCTGGGGCAGCTCATCCAAGCTGGTCTTGCGAAGGAAGGCGCCGCTTTTCGTGATACGCGGATCGTTTTTCAGTTTAAATTCACTGTGCCATTCTTCTCGCGCTTTGGGATCAGCTTCCAGCAGTTCCTCTAATTTTATATCAGCATCCATACACATGCTGCGGAATTTATAACAGGAAAACTCTTTTCCACCCCGCCCTATACGGCGATGCTTAAAAATAACCGGGCCGGGCGAATCTTTATAAATCCAGAACGCAATCGCCGCCAATACGGGGGAGATACAAATCAAGCCTGCTATCGTGCAGATCAAATCAAAGGCACGCTTGAGGAATCTATTATACCACTGAGCCAGATTATTACGGAAGCTGAATGTAACGATATGCCCGTCAATCAAGCTCTCCATATCCAAGGTCGCCAAGGGCATTTTTCCCATGTCAGGAATAAAAGCAACTCTCTTTACTAATGGCTGCAGCCGATATACAATCCCCTGAACATCTTCATTTTTTAGGCCCGGCGCAATGACCAGCACATGCTTTACGCCGGTCTGCCTGATAACGTTCTCCGCATCAGAAAACGTCCCCAAATGAGGCATCATAGCCAATACTTTTTTTTCTGGTACGTTATCCTCTAAAAAGCCAATAAAATCATATCCCAAACCGGCGTCTTTCTGCAAGTACTCCAACACCAAGGCCGCCGTCTTTCCTGCACCCATGATTAAAATTGGAACTTGCAGCACCTTTACGTGGTTTAGTACTTTTTTTATGATATAGCGGCCTATAACGAGAAACGTAAAAGCAAAAATACACAGTAGCCCGACGAATAACCGTGAGGTCTGCGACGCTGTCTGCGCGAGATACATGACAAAAACCAATAATCCAATAGAATATAGGTTGACACTAAAAATCTCAGACATAATCCGCCAGAACTGTGTGCGGCGAGTATATAATTCATGAGTCTGCATAAAAATAATGTACACAAACGGGATAATAACGTGTATGCTCAACCATGACAGGCGCAACGTCGTTTCCGGCACTAGGAGATTACGCAAATGAAAAGAAACCATTTCAGCGCATAAAATGGCCGCGTAATCAACTACCAGCAGCACCACTGGCATCAATATCGCGCTATGTTTATTTTTTATCGATATAGAAGAAGATAATTCATGTTTCTTCATGTCGGCTGCACTCACTTTAGCATAATTCCAAATTTATCAAATTATATTATACCTTAATTATACTCAGTCGTCTACGCCCCCCGCTGACTGCAACAAAACTGTAACAAATAAAGGAAACAAGGGAATTTAAATGTTTTAACTACACTCATATGGCTATCACATTACTTAATTCTTACATTCCTCTTACACATGCCTGTCCGCTATAAGAATCAATGTCATATTTTCATGCAGATGAACTGCTTCATTCGGCAAATTCATCATATCATTTTTCAAACCCTCTGCCGCACTTTTCATCAAGACCACTTCACCACGTACGTTTTTATGCTGCAATATATTATAATAGAAAAAAGAAGAACAGCCTGAGCCATTCTTCTTTTTATCTGTGCTGCCATATTTCGTTGTCTTACTCTTCGTCTTCCATCATATCGCCGTTGTGGTATACGTCCTGGACGTCGTCCAGGTCTTCCAGGGCGTCGATGAGTTTTTCGAGCTTTTCTGTGCCTTCGGCGTCCAAGGTAATGGTGTTGTCCGGAACCATGGTGATGGATGCGTGTTCTGTTTCGATACCGGCGTCAGCCAAGGCTTTTTCTACGTCGTCAAAGGATTCGGGCGTCGTTACGATTTCAAATTCTTCGCCTTCGGTCTTGACGTCGTCGGCGCCTGCTTCGAGGGCTACTTCCATGATCTGATCTTCGTCGGCGTTTTCCTTGCTTACGACGAAGATGCCCTTGCTCTTGAACATCCAGCCTACGCAGCCTGTTTCGCCGAGACTGTTGCCGTATTTGGAGAATACGTGGCGGACTTCGGCAGCCGCGCGGTTGCGGTTATCCGTGAGGACGTTGACCGTAACGGCAACGCCTGCCGGGCCGTAGCCTTCGTACGTAATTTCTTCGTAGTTCTGACCTTCTGTAGCGCCGGCGCCTTTCTGGATCGCCCGCTTGATATTATCTTTCGGGATGTTGTTTTCTTTTGCTTTTTGGAGAGCCAATTTCAAGCGCATGTTGCCGACCGGGTCCGGGCCGCCCATACGGACGGCGATGGTGATTTCACGGCCGATTTTCGTGGTGATTTTGCCGCGGATGGCGTCGTTCTTGCCTTTTTTACGCTTAATATTTGCCCATTTCGAATGTCCAGACATTCTGTGTTCCTCCTCTTATTGCCACCACGCTTCGCCGGCCAGACGGTCTAAAATAATGGCCGCCGCCGAGCGGACGGATAAGTGGTTGTAGTCTCCTGCGCCGTATACGGGCTCCAGGATATAATCAAATTTCTCCATCGTCTCTTTCGTCATGCCGTAGCCTGTCCCAAAGAGCAGCAGCACCGGCGTGTCGTCTTCCTCACGCTTGCGGCGCAGCTCCTTATAGGAAATGGTATTGGCATAGGTCCGCGCGTCCGTCGTCACGACGTAAGGGCGTTTTCCCTCCGCCTCTTCTACGGCCTTGACGGCGTCTTCAATAGACGGGCGGATGTCGACGATGTCGAAAGCCTGGGTGCGGTAGGCGTTGTACTTCCTGCCGGCCGGGCTTTCCCAAAAGTCCATGATCTTATGCACCATGTCCAGCTGTCCCGGCACATGATGGATAATGAAGTATTTTTTCACGCCATAGGTCTTGGCCGAACGGGATATGTCATGGAGATCATAGTTCGTAATTGCCGTGGCTATGACGTTGAAATGTTTGTCATATATGGGGTAGTGCACCAATCCTACGTACAGAGACGATTTCATCGGCTTTCTTCTCCTTCCAGCTCCGCCAATATGGCCTTGTCCTTCGCTGACAGGTCGCAGGTTTCCAGCAGGTCGGGCCGCTTCTGCAGCGTCCGTTCCAGGGATTTGCGGCGCCGCCAGGCGTCTATCTTGGCGTGGTCGCCGTTTCGGAGCACCTCCGGGACGGTCAGGCCGCGGAATACGGCCGGCTTGGTATACTGGGGATATTCCAGCAGAGAAGCGTAAAACGAATCGTCAGCCGCACTTCCGGCTGCGCCGAGGACGCCGGGAATCATGCGGGCTACGGCGTCGGTGATAGTCATCGCCGGCAGCTCGCCGCCGGTTAGGACGTAATCGCCGACGGAAATGGTTTCATCGGCCAGGCTTTCTTCTACGCGGTAGTCTACGCCTTCGTAGTGGCCGCACAGCAGGATGAGCTGGTCGTACGTCGCCAGCTCCCTGGCCTTGGCCTGCGTGAAGGTTTCACCGGCAGGCCCCATGAGGATGACGCGCCGTTTCGGTACGTCGCGGCGCACGGCCTCTACAGCCGCAAAAAGCGGCCCTGCTTTCATAAGCATGCCGCAACCGCCGCCATAAATCGTGTCGTCTACCATATGATGACGGTCATAGGTGAAATTTCTCGGATTGGTTACATCCAGCTCCAGCAGGCCGGCCGCGCGGGCCCGTCCGATAATGCTGTGCCGGTAAAAGGCCTCTATCAATTCCGGGAAAAGTGATATTATATCGATTCTCATTCGTCTACCCATTCAGGCGGGTCGAGCACCATTTTTCCAGACTCTTCGTCAATGGATTTGACGACGTCGGGAATAGCCGCAAAGAGCGTTTCCTTTCCTTCGTCGTCGGTTACGACGTACACGTCGTTGCTGCCCGTCCGCAAGACGTCGGTAACAGTCCCTAATTTCACATCCTGCAAATCGTAAGCCGTCATGCCGATAATGTCGAAGATGTAATGCTGGCCTTCTTTCAGAGGCATCAAATCTTCTCTCGGCACCTGGAGCTCCTTGCCCCGGAGCAGCTCGGCGGCATTGCGGTCGTCGACGCCGACGAACTTCATAAGGACGACGCGCTTATGGAGCCGCGCGGCGGCAACTTCGTACTTCTTGCCGTCGATGTAGCCGTATTTCATTTGCAGGAAACGCTTCGGAAAATCCGTATCGGGATAAATACGAACATCACCCCGCACGCCGTGCGGGGCAACTATTTGACCGATTGTAAAGAAATCCAATCCAGCCATCGTATTTTATTGGCGAATGGCAACGATCTTGTCGTCTTCGACCAAGATTTCCGTTCCCATTAATTTACCCAAATCATCGCCGACTTGGACGACTACGGTCTGTTCAAGCGTGCCTTGTCTGATTTCGGAACCGATTGCTAACTGTTCAGCTTCGTTTCTGTCATGCTGCGCTTTTGCTTTGGCAGCCTGGAGACGCTGTTTTTGTTCTTCTACGCGGGCCCGCAGGGAAATCAAGCCCTGGGCGTCGATTTTCGCCTGCTCGGTCATCATGCGTTTGGCCTGGAATTCCAGGTTCTGCATTTCCCGATCGATATCACTCAGCGCCTGGTCCGTATTTCTGAGGATTTTATCCTTCAGCGCCTGGGTTACCTTGGCTTTTACGGCGACAGGAACGCGCAATGTAATCTGATCCATGGTTCCTCCTATACGATATCAACGGATACTTTCTTGTTCGCCTTCACTGCCGCAGCCTTGACAACAAGGCGCAGCGCTTTCGCGATTTTGCCTTGTTTGCCAATGACTTTGCCCATATCTTCGGGCGCGACATGAAGCTGATATACTTCGAGGCCTTTTTTCTGAATTTTCGTAACTGTAACTGCTTCGGGCTGTTTGACGAGCGCCTTGGCAATACATGCAATTAATTCTTCCATATGTCTCAGCCTCTCTTACTTCTTCTTGGATGCTTCAAACTGAGCCATGATGCCGGCTTTTTTGAAAAGGGAGCGAATCGTATCGGTAGGCTGTGCACCTTTGCCGAGCCATGCTACTGCTTCTTCAGCGTTGACTACCAAACGGCTGTCAGCGTCTTTAGCCGGATCGTACGTGCCAATCGTCGCAACCGGACGGCCGTTGTTGCGGGCGTCGCGGGAATCCGCTACGACAACACGGTAGAACGGTTTCTTTTTAGCACCTAAACGAGCCAAACGAATTTTAATCATTGAAATTCACCTCCTCTATATGGTATCCCTATTCGGGGAATCAGCTATTTAAAAGGGCAGGCGGGGCAGGAAGCCGCGCCGTTTCCCCTGCTGTGCTTTCTTAGCCTGCTTCATCATCTTCTGCATCTCCGTAAACTGCTTGAGAAGGCGGTTTACGTCCTGGACGCGGGTGCCGCTGCCCTTGGCGATGCGCCGCTTGCGGCTGTCCTTGATGAGCATTTTCGGGTTCGTACTCGCCCGTTCCTGGGCGGTCATGGACGTGATAATCGCTTCAATGCGCTTGAACTCCTTGCCGTCCATGTCGATTTTGTCGAGTTCTTTTTTATACTTGCCAATGCCGGGAATGAGGCTCATAAGACTGCCCATATTTCCCATTTTCTTGATCATCTGCAGTTGGCTGAGAAAATCATCAAAGGTAAAGCTGCCGCTCTTCATGGTCTTTTTCATGTTGGCCATGGATTCTTCGTCAAAAGCAGCCTGTGCCCGTTCGATAATTGTTTCTACGTCGCCTAAATCAAGAATTCGCGACGCATAGCGGTTCGGATGGAATTCTTCCAATCCGTCGAGCTTTTCACTGACGCCGATATACTTAATCGGCTTGCCCGTCACGGCTTTGATGGACAACGCAGCGCCGCCGCGGGCGTCGCCGTCGAGCTTGGTCATGATCATGCCGTCGATGCCGAGGGCGTTGTCGAAGGCCGAGGCTGCCGTTACGGCGTCCTGGCCGGTCATGGCGTCTACGACGAGGAGGATTTCATGAGGATGAACTTCTCCTTTGATGTTGACCAGCTCGTCCATGAGGACTTCGTTGATGTGCAGGCGGCCGGCCGTATCGATGATGACGATATCGCGGAGATGGCTCAAGGCGTAAGGAATAGCGTCTTTGGCAATCTTAACCGGGTCCTGACAGCCTTCTTCCGTATAGACAGGCACGTCCAGTTCCTGTCCCAGTACCTGGAGCTGCGTAATCGCAGCCGGGCGGTATACGTCGCCGGCGACCAGCAGCGGGCTTTTGCCCTGCTTTTTCAGCAACCGGGCCAGCTTGCCTGCCGTCGTCGTCTTACCGGCGCCCTGCAGGCCTACGAGCATGACGACCGTCGGCGGCTTGGACGCGATGGCGATGCGGCTCTGCGTCCCGCCGAGGAGCTCTGTCAGCTCGTCGCGGACAATTTTAATAACGGTTTGAGAAGCATTCAAACTGCCGAATACTTCTTCGCCTACGGCTTTTTCCCGTACGCGCTTGATAAAATCTTTCGTAACGGCAAAGTTAACGTCGGCTTCCAGCAATGCGCGGCGCATCTCTTTCAGCGCTTCGCTTACGTCTTCCTCCGACAGCTTGCCCTTGCCGCGAAGCTTTTTGAAGGCCGCTTGAAACCGTTCTGACAAACTTTCGAATGGCATAAAAAGCCTCCTTTATAGCTCGATTTCTTTCAATATATGCGCAGCTTGTTCAATCTGCTCGGCCGTCCCCTGCTCCAGCAAGGCTGCGGCCTGTTCCAGCTTCTCCCGGGCCGCGTCATTCCGGGCCAGCAGGTGAAGCCGTTCTTCATATTCTTCCAGCGAACGCGATGCCCGGCGCAGCATGTCGTACGCGCCTTGTCTGGAAATGTTCAGCTCTTCGCCGATTTCTGTCAGCGACAGATCCATTTCAAAATACATTTCCATACAGCGCCGCTGCCGCTCCGTCAAAAGAGGCCCGTATATATCGAGGAGCCGTCCCTTGCGTACTACGTCTTCCAGCATGTTGTCACCGCCTCCGCATTCAGCGCACTGTGATAGTATACATAAAAAGGAGTTGCCTGTCAAGTAGTTTTACTTGTCAGATATAATTTTATCGGCCGTTTTATGCTGCCCGAATGGTAGAACGGCCTGCTGCGCCTTTCTCACATTGACCCGGACGTTATAAAAGGTGCTTCCCCGTCCCTTATCGCTCAGGCGCTGCGACGTCAGGGCGTTGACCGACCGGTCGCCTGGGCAGCGCTCGATCCACCACAGGCCTTCCGACACGACCTCGCCCGGCGCCGTCCGGTCCGTTATATGGAGGGTAAATAAGGCTTCACCCCGGCTGTTCCAAGCGACGACCTTCTCGCCATCGCTGAATCCCTGCCGGGCCGCGTCGTCGGGATGCATGAACAACACCATCGTGCGGGAACGGGTCAATTCGTCCCGTTCATTAAAAGACGAATCCAATACGCGCGGGTCTGTTCCGTTGGTGAAATAGTAATCTCCGTCTTCCTCGCAGGCTGGGAAATAGTCAGGCACGGCCGGCGTTTCCCTGTCATTTCTGATTTCGATTTTTCCCGACGGCGTGCCGAAGGTCAGCTTGTACTGCTCCGGCAGTCCCAGCTCGACGGGGTCGCCGCGGCGCAGGGCTTCCCCGTCGACGGGCACGGGCCAGGAACTCGTCGAATCGATAAGCGCCTCGACGAGATCGTCTTCGCTTTGATGGAAAAACGGATCGTCTATTCCCATTGCTTTTGCTAAATCGCAGGCGACGCGCCAGTTGGACCGGCATTGCCCTAAGGGTTCGATGACGGCCTTTCCTCGTCCGACGACGTAGCTGCCGTATGAATAATAGAGGTCGTCATGCTCCAGCGACGTCGTCGCCGGCAAGATGATGTCAGCGTAGCGGGCCGTATCGGTCAGGAACCGTTCGTGGACGACGGTAAACAAATCTTCCCGGGACAATCCGGCGATGACTTGATTTTGGTCAGGAGCCGTGCAAGCTGGGTTGGATGAATAGACAAAGAGGCTGCGGATAGGCCGCTCTGTCTGCAGCAGGGCCGAGCCGATTTCGCACATATTGACGCGCCGCGCCGGCTTTTTCCACTCGTCCTTTGTCACGACGGACTGGTCGAAGGCCGTACTGCACGACGTCGACATCATCAGGCCGCCGCCATCGTGCTGCCATGCGCCGACAGCGGCAGGCAGACAGGCAATGAGCCGCACGGTCATGGCTCCATTCGTATAGCGCGACAGTCCCGTGCCGAGACGGATAAAGGGAGCCCTCGCCCGGCCATAAGCCGCAGCCAGCTCTTCTACAACAGCTGCCGGAACGCCTGTCGCGTCCTGCACATAGGCCGGCGTATACTTCTGCAGCACGTCCTGCGCCAATTCCGTCCAGCCCTGCACGTATGCATCGATAAAGGCCTCGTCGCACAGGCCGTCCCGCTGGAGACAATGCAAAACGCCCAAGGCCAAGGCCCCGTCGCTGCCCGGCTGGGTCTGGATAAACCGGTCGGCCCGCCGCGCCGTCTCGGTAGCGTACGTATCAATGCACCAGACCTGAGCGCCCCTCTTCTTCGCCTCCTGCACATCCTTGAGAAAATGGAGATTCGTCGACAGCATGCTGATGCCCCAGAGGATGAGGAAATCGCTGTGCTGCGCCTCCTGAGGCCTCATGCGCAGCGTACGTCCCATGACGCTGTTCCACCCGTAGTTCTTAGCGGCCGAGCAAATCGTCCGTTCCAGCTCGGACGCGCCAAGCCGATACCATAAGCCGTGGTATGCATTGTGCTGGACCATGCCCATCGTGCCGGAAAAGGAATAAGGCAATATCGCTTCGCCGCCGTATGCATGGATGATGTGCCGCCATCTTTCGGCAATGTCTCGCAGCGCCTCGTCCCAGGATATGGATTCAAATTGGCCGGAGCCTTTTGGACCGGTCCGGCGCAGCGGCGTCAGCAATCGCCTTGGCGAATATACCGTCCGCTCGTAATGGGCCATTTTCGGGCACAGCATCCCCCGGGTAAAGGGATGAGCGGGATTGCCAGCTACCTTGACGACGACGCCCTTATCTCTGTAAGCCAATATCCCGCAGGCGTCAGGACAATCGTAGGGACAAACGGTTTTGCAGATTTCCATAGTCTCACCTCGTATGCACTAGTCTATATCCGCATTGTATAAAACAGATGTATGTTTGTCAAAATCAAAGAACCTCCTGTATACGAAAAAAAGCGTTCTGCCGAGAGAACGCCTTATTACGTACATATATTATTGTATTAAAAGAAACCGTTTTTCTTTCCATATATCGTCCAACGTCACATTCGATAGGGCGTCGAACAGGCCCATATGAAAGCTGCCCATGCCCTTGGATTCCTGCGCCGCCTGCTCGCCGGCGATGCCCATAACCGCCGCAGCCAGCACCGCCGCGTGCCACGGCTCATGGGCCGACATATACACAGCCGTCAGTACGCCGAGCATGCAGCCCGTGCCGGTCAGCTTTGCCAGAACCGGCGTGCCGTTGGCAATGCCGCAGGCCTGCGTTCCATCGGTTACGACGTCGACAGGGCCGCTGGCCAATACGACAGCCTGATGGGCCGCCGCATAAGCGCCGAATTCTCCAGCCGCCGCGGCAAAGGTATCTGCCGTCACGGCGTCGGCCGCGCCGGCGTCGACGCCCGAGCCATGGGAATCTAACCCGCAGAGGGCGCGGATTTCCGAGCTGTTGCCCTTGATGACTGCCGGATGATAGGCCTCGATAAAGTCATGGGCAAAACGGCGGCGCAGGGTACTGCACGATACGCCTACGGCGTCGATGAGAATGGGTATGCCCAATTCATTGGCCCGCGCGGCAGCCCGCTGCATGCCCTCCATGCGGTCGTCGGCAATATTTCCCAAATTCACGGCCAGCACGGAAGCCAGCGACACGAATTCCGCCGCTTCCTCCGGGTGAGACGCCATGTTGGGACTGGCCCCGACGGCCAGAACCAAATTGGCGCAGTCGTTCATCGTGATGGGATGGGTGATACAGTGAATGAGCGGCTTCGTCTCTTCGACATGGCGAAGAATGGACGCAAAGGACTCATACAGATTATTTTCGTTTTCCATTTTCATATACCTGAATACCTAATTTCTGCTGAAATTCGCGAAGCGTGCCGCTGCGGGACAAGGCCATGAGCAGGCAGAAGGCGATGGAACCGCCGATGAGGGTCCCGCTGATGAACATGGGCACGTAGTACATCCACGACAAGCCCGTACGGCCGTAGAAGATTTCCATAACCGGGTAAGACACGACAGCGCCGATAATGCCGGTGCCGATGATTTCACCGATGACGGCGCAGATAATCTTGCCCTTCGACGCCCGGTACAGCAAGCCCGACAAGACAGCGCCAAAGACAGCCCCCGTCAGCGCCAGCGGCGGAATCCCCATGATCGTCATGCGGATAATGCCGATGAGCGTCGCGCACAGCAGGGCATACCAGGGCCCCATGAGGACGGCGCAGACGATATTGATCAAATGCGCCATGGGGCACATGCCTTCAATACGCAGAATCGGCGAAATGACGACGCCCAGACCAATCAGCATAGCCAGCAGCACCAGCCGCAGCACTTTTTTATCTTTTTCCATAAAAAAACTTCACTCCCTTTATTGTATTCCCGGCATATCTGCGGCAACACGAGGAGCGAAGTTTTTATGATTGCAGCTTAAATACACGGCTCCCGCCTGCAGACGCCAAGGCATCGGTCGGTACTCCCTAGTACCCTCTCACCCCGAAACACGGGTTCCCTCGCTATGTATTGAAAAAAGACTCAGGGCGCTCCCCCTCAATCTCAAGTCTTAGTATAGCAAAATCGAGGGAGATGTCAATTATATCCTATATATGATTATTTCCAAAATTCAACTTCCGACAAGTTGAGGCCGATGGATTCGGCTTTGAAGACCGGGTTCTTGCCTTCGGCGCGCTGCCGCTGGTAGTCCTTCAAGGCTTTGACGGCAACGTTGCCCAGAATAAGGCAGGCCGGGATGTTGATGAGGCACATGAAGCCCATGAGAATATCGGCGATAGCCCATACGGCGGCCATGGACATGCCGGCGCCGACGAAGATGGCGATGACGCAGACAACGCGGAAGGCCGTCATGAACTGTTTGGTCGGTTCGCCGCGGTGAATGAAGTTAATGCAGTTATCGACATAGAATAGGTTGCCGATGAGCGTCGTAAAGGCAAACAATACCATGCTGAAGGTAATCAGCATCGGGCCGAAGCTGCCGTATGCCGACGTGGCGGCCTGCTGGATGTATACGGCCCCGGCCGCTTCTTCCGTAATGGGCACGCCGGAGCACAGGCCGAGGAAAGCCGTCGCGCTGCAGACGAGCATCGTATCGATGAAGACGGACAGCATCTGCACCAAGCCCTGCTTTACGGGATGGCTTACGTGAGCCGACGCGGCAGCGTTCGGAGCCGAGCCGATACCGGCTTCATTGGAGAACAGGCCGCGTTTGATGCCGTAAATCATGCACGAACCGGCGACACCGCCCAGGATCGCTTCAAAGTCAAAGGCGTCGGCGAAAATCATGGCCAACACGTTGGGAATTTCACCGATGTGGAACAATACGACAAACAGGGCCGCTAAAATATAAATCGCGCCCATGACGGGAAC
>OGCN01003181.1_pt1 | contig 16198 bp, 12 predicted proteins | sample 1570181 | NCBI WGS metagenome assembly OGCN01 (sample SAMEA4370584, study PRJEB24528) | human gut metagenome | reverse complement strand
CGACTGACAATACGGCTGCTTCCAATGCAGAGATCATAAACAATATCTGCCTTCCGGCGAAAGTTCCGGTAATTGCAGGTGAAGAAGGAATCTGCTCCGGATGCGGCGTTGCAACTCTTTCCATCGACTACTACGATATCGGATACAAAGCCGGTGAGATGGGCGCAGAGATCCTGATGGACGGCAAGGACGTAAAGGAAATGCCGATTGAGTTTGCGCCGGAGGTAACAAAGAAATATAACAAGGCAAACTGCGAGGCACTTGGAATCACGGTTCCGGATGACTACGTTGCGATCGAAGAATAATAACGACTTGAAATTATGAGGACATCAGGGTGGCAAACAGCAAAAACTTTTGTCACCCTGTTTGCTATCATCAGCCATAGGAGGAAAGAAACGTGAATTTTTTGACACTGTTCAACGCGCTGCCGGGTGCCTGTGCACAGGGACTCATCTGGGGCATCATGGCGATCGGCGTTTATATTACATATAAGATCCTTGATCTTGCAGACCTTACCGTGGACGGAACCATGTGTACGGGTGGTGCTGTCTGCATCATTTTCATGTTAAACGGGCATTCCGTAGGGGTATCTCTGTTTGCAGCCTTTATCGCGGGAATGATCGCGGGTCTGGTGACCGGAATCTTTCACACGGCGATGGGGATCCCGGCGATCCTCGCGGGAATCCTGACTCAGCTTGGTCTCTACTCCATCAACCTTCGCATTATGGGTGGTAAGGCAAATCAGGCCATCAGCGTGGATAAGTATGATCTTTTAGTGTCTCTCCGTTATGTAAAGGGAGTCGCTTTTTATAAGAACACGATCTTCGTGACAGCATTAATCATTGTGATCCTGATCGGAGTCCTCTACTGGTTCTTCGGAACGGAGATCGGATGTTCCATCCGTGCCACAGGCTCCAACCAGAATATGTCACGTGCCCAGGGTATCAATACCGATTTCACAAAGATCTTAGGTCTTATGATCTCCAACGGGATCGTTGCCTTTGCGAGCGGCTTATATGCCCAGTATCAGGGCTTTGCGGATGTCAACGCAGGCCGCGGTGCCATCGTGATCGGTCTTGCAGCCGTTATCATCGGTGAGGTCGTTTTCGGAAAGATCAGCCAGAACTTCGGCTTCAAGCTGTTCTCCGTTGCCTTCGGCGCGATCATTTACTATCTGGTCCTTCAGGTCGTACTCTGGATGGGATTAAATTCCAACGATTTAAAACTCCTGTCAGCTCTTGTCGTTGCGGTATTCCTTGCGATCCCGTACATGAAAGGCAAATATTTCTCTAAACCGGTAAAAAGAGGAGGTGCACCTCGTGCTTGATCTTCACAGTATTTATAAAACCTTCAACGCGGGAACCGTCAATGAAAAGACTGCGTTAAACGGATTAAATCTTCATTTAAACGAAGGCGATTTTGTCACCGTCATCGGTGGAAACGGAGCTGGAAAATCTACCATGTTAAATGCGGTCGCAGGAACGTGGTTTGTGGATGAGGGAAAAATCACCATCGATGATATCGACGTGACAAAGCTCCCGGAGCACAAGCGTGCGAAGTATCTCGGACGTGTATTCCAGGATCCGATGACAGGAACGGCTGCCACCATGCAGATCGAGGAGAACATGGCATTAGCAGCAAGAAGAGGAATGACACGTTCTCTGAAGGCCGGAATCACCGCAAAAGAGCGTGAGTTCTACAGGGAGCAGTTAAAGATCTTAGGCCTTGGTCTTGAGGACCGCCTCACATCAAAAGTCGGACTTCTCTCCGGCGGGCAGAGACAGGCGCTGACCCTTCTCATGGCAACCTTAAAGAAGCCGAGACTTCTCCTTTTAGACGAGCACACGGCAGCCCTCGACCCGAAGACGGCAGCAAAGGTCCTTGAGACAACCGATAAGATCGTAAACAGTGAGCATCTGACAACACTCATGATCACTCACAACATGCGCGATGCGATCGCCCACGGGAACCGTCTGATCATGATGAACGCAGGCCACGTGATCTATGATGTGGCCGGAGAGGAGAAGAAACACCTGACAGTCCAGGATCTTCTTGCGAAGTTTGAGGAAGCTGCAGGCGGCGAACTTGCGAACGACCGTATGATCCTGTCGTAGGGGCCATATATATAGAAGAAACAGGTCGAAAAGTAGATAAACGGCAGCGGATATCTGTAAGCAGATTGCAGAGTTTGCTGCCGTTTTTTGTGTAATAGGAAATTCCGAGGAATTCTCTATTACACAAAAGGCACTCATGTGCCAATGATGCGCACTCGCGCGAAGATGTAGATTGTCGCAAGCGACCGCGCGAGGCGCGAAAATGTGCCAAGGCACATTCTTTATTATTGCTTTTTTGCGTATTCCGTTGTATAAATGATGTGCAGCCTAAAAGGATTAAATACCGGACTGCGGGCAGATGCGGCGCAGGGAAAAGGCTGTGTTCAGGAGGAAATATTTATGAGCAGATCTGCAAAAAATGATAAAACAAAGACAAATGTGATGCGGCTTTTAGATGCCGCGAAAATCCCTTACGAGGCGAAGGAGTACCCGGTGGATGAGAACGATCTCTCCGGAAGCCATGCGGCGGACATGCTGGGTGTGGATCATGGAAGCGTGTTTAAGACCCTTGTACTGAAGGGAGAACGCACCGGATTTCTCGTCTGCTGTATTCCAGTGGACGGTGAAGTAGATTTAAAAAAGGCGGCGAAAGCGGCGGGAGATAAGAAGGTGGAGATGCTTCCGATGAAGGATCTTTTAGCCACAACGGGGTACATCCGCGGTGGCTGTTCTCCGATCGGAATGAAGAAAAAGTTCCCGACTTTTATTGATGAGGCGGCGTTAAAATACGAAACGATCGCTGTCAGCGCGGGCCAGAGGGGATTCCAGGTACTGCTTTCCCCTCAGACTCTCGCGGACTATGTGGGAGCAAAACTGCTGGATTTGCAGCAAAATGGTTAACATAAATGAAAAAGTTATCGGAAACCACCTGAAAGTGGGGAATCAATATTTAACAAAATTGTAACATTTGCAATATTTTATACTTGCCAATACCACCAAAAATTTAGGTTTTATGCCGATAATATTTGGAAAAGATATTAATAAAATGTAACAATCATTAAAAAACGGGCTGTAAAATGTAACAAAGTTGGCCATGGCTTATTGACATTTGCCCTCTCATTCTCCTATAATCACAGACACCGGCCGGAAAACGGTCGGAATGAACAACCGGCGACAGGACGGAGAAAGAGGGTATTCAAAATGAATCCATGGAACTCATTTCTTCAGACAGTCTTTCAGTTTGTGAAATCACTCTTCACCGGTGTGACAAAGAAGATGCACCGGAATGCGGCAATTCTCACGATGGGCGCAACACTGATTGCAGTGATTCCATTTACAGCTGTGGACTTCCAGGGCGGAGGCAAAAACGCGATCGTAGCGTTTGCAGAGACGCAGGGAGGTTCGGATGAAGACAGTCTGGAGGAGACAGAAGATACTGCTCTTCCGGAAACAGACGGAAATGTTTTAGAGGATGAGACGACGGCGGATGAAGCATCATCCGCGGAGACGGAAGCAGATATCGAGAAAGAAACTGAAAATACAGAGACGAATGATAAGAACAGCGCCGAGGACGCAGGAGCTTCGGAAAAAGCAGACGAGAGCAATGGGGCTCAGGATGAGTCTGCGGGGCCGGAAGTGGAAACTGCGGGAAACGCAGAGGCCGGAGCTGTGCAGGTTGAGGCGGAAGCAGAAGGCTCACCTGTGACAGAGGTACAGGCGGAAGCGGAAGAGACTGCGGCGGAGGAGCCTGCAAGGGAAGTTTTCACCGGCTACTCTGACAGCGACTACGATGTTCTTCTACGGATCGTGCAGGCGGAAGCTGGAAACTGTGACATGGAAGGCCGTGTCATGGTGGCGAACGTGATCTTAAACCGTGTGGAGAATGACTCATTCCCGAACACGATCACGAAAGTTGTCTACCAGAAACACCAGTTTTCACCGGTGTCCAACGGCTCCATCAAGAGATGCAGGGTCACAGCCGAGACGGTGGAGGCCGTAGGGCGGGCGCTCTCAGGTGAAGACCTGACGGACGGTGCCCTGTATTTTATGAACCGGCATGCGTCATCAAAAAAGAACGCCAGCTGGTTTGACAGACATCTGGAATTCCTGTTTAAACATGGAAATCACGAGTTTTTCCGGTAAACTCCGGGTCAGATAAAAAGGATAAGGGAAAGGCGGCATGTGCCAGAACCGTAAAAAAGCGGTTCTGGTGGGTGCCGCTTTTTTGCAGCTGCAGATCTGAAATAGAATACAGGTGATATATTCTGTCGGTTTGAAAACGAAAAGTCGATAGCCATGGAAAATAGTGGAGGTTGGCGGAAGGGCAGTACAGGATTTTATAATTGACATTTAAATGGGGGCATGGGATAATAAAACTCATGAAATTGGAAATACGTGAAAGAGGAAAAATGATGAAGTTAAAAAGAGTATTTTTTGATCTTGACGGCACACTGACGGATTCCATGCCAGGGATCACGAGGGGTGTTCAGTATGCGCTGAAACATTACGGCATCCATGTGGATGACCTTTCGGTCTTGAAACCGTTTGTGGGACCGCCGCTCTTCGACAGCTTTAAGAGATATTATAATTTTTCAGATAAGGACGCAAATGATGCGATCTATGTGTTCCGGGAATACTACGATGTGAAAGGCTGGATGGATAATGCGCCGTTCGATGGCGTGGAAGATATGTTAAAGACCTTAAAGGAGGCTGGCCTCGAACTCTATGTGGCAACATCGAAGCCGGAGGAGACCGCAAAGAAAGTCCTGGAATATTTCCAACTGACAGAGTATTTTAAATTTATCGGCGGCGCGTCCATGGATGAAGCGCGTGTGAATAAGGACGATGTGATCCGCTATGTCCTGGAAGAAAACTGCATCAGCGAGGAGGAGAAGCCTTCCGTGATCATGGTGGGTGACCGGGAACATGATGTATACGGTGCGAAGAAAACGGGACTTTCCGTGATCGGCGTGCTTTACGGATATGGAAGCCGTGAAGAACTCCAGAGCGCCGGGACAGATTACCTCTGTGAGACACCGGAGGAGACAGCAAAGCTCTTAAAAGGTATGATGTAAAAAAAGATCAGCCGATATTTGGGATGCTTTGTCTGTGTTAAAGACAAGACAGACAGTACAGCAGGGATCGAAGATCCGGTTTACAGCTATGTCGGGAGTTGTAATTATGAGTCGCAGAAAAATACATGACACCAGGAAATGGAACTTGAAAAATGATCCGTGATGCGCTATAATAGTTCTCAGTTAAAGGGAATGTGATTCCTGGGATGTTCGACACTCCTGTCTATTTTGAACCTACATTTTGACATACGGGATTCCTATATTCTTGAACGGATGTCAGGCCTCCAAAGAGTGGAAGGCAGATGTTTAAGTGCGGATGCCCACCTAGCATTGCTAGGCGTCAATTATTCAGGAAACGGCATTTTGGGATTGCGAAAGATAAAAAAGCAGCGAGAGATCGCTGCTTCTTTTCATATAGTGGGATATAACATGGCGTTATTTTACATGGATGAACGACGCATGATTTCCGCGCATGACGGGGGTTTAGATTTCGCAAATGCTCTTTTCTAAACATGGGAAGTATGATATTATGGGTGCAAACAGGTTTCGATACATATGATATGAATGGAAGAAACAACTGCAAAGGAGAAACTTTTTTATGAAAAATGAACGGTTCGAACGATACATTTACATGGGGGTGACGGCAATCCTGGTACTGATCGCAGCGGTGTTTGTCGTCTTTCTGTTTCTGGAGAGGAATGCAGTGTTTGCCTTTCTGGGAAAAGTACGGTTTGTCCTGGCACCGGTGATCTACGGCGCTGTACTTGCTTTTTTAATGTCTCCGGTCTATAACTGGTGCTACAATACAGTCGTGTATGTGCACGATGACGACAAGAAAAAAGAGGACGAGGAAAAGAAGATTGCGCCAAAGAAACGGTTCAAGAGTGAATCCTTCGGCAATTTCCTTGGAAAAGCCGTTGGAACAGTGATAAGCCTTGCGTTTCTGATCGTGGTGGTCGTAAGCCTTTCCAGCATGATCATCCCGCAGCTCTATTCCAGTATCGTGGGGATCATCAACATGATGCCGGTTTATTTCCAGAACGTGTATGACTGGCTGACGGAATTCTTCGTGAACAACCCGCCGGTGGAGCAGGCAATCTTAAATATTTACGAGCAGTCAGCCCAGTATTTTCAGAGCTGGGTGGAGACGGACTTAATGTCGAATCTCTCCAATTTCCAGAACTTCCAGAATATTGAGAAGATTGTCGGCGGCGTATCCAGCGGAGTCATGAATGTGATCACGCTGACAAAAAACATGCTGATCGGATTGATCGTTATGATCTATCTGTTAAATATCAAGGAATCCCTATCAGCGCAGGGAAAAAAATTTATTTATTCCGTTCTTCCACTGAAAGCGGCCAATATCGTTGTGGCTGAATTCCAGTTTATTAAAAAAGCGTTTTCCGGCTTTATTATCGGAAAACTGATCGATTCCCTGATCATCGGAATTCTCTGCTTTATCCTGATGCATCTGTTTAAGCTGCCGTATGAGCTGCTGATCAGCGTGATCATCGGAGTGACGAATGTGATACCGTTCTTCGGACCATTTATTGGAGCAGCTCCGTGCGCGATCCTCGTATTCCTCATCAGTCCGAAACAGTGTCTGTACTTTATTGGGCTGATCCTTGTGCTTCAGCAGTTTGACGGAAATATTTTAGGACCGAAGATCCTGGGAAATTCCACAGGTGTTTCCAGCTTTGGTGTACTGTTTTCGATCCTGCTGTTCGGCGGATTGTGCGGATTTGTGGGAATGATCATTGCGGTTCCGTTGATGGCAGTCATCATTCATATTTATAATCAGATTCAGGAATATCTCCTTTCAAAGAAGAGTCTGAGCATAAAAGAAGAGGACTATGTAAATCTGAAGCGGATCGACGAACAGAACGGCGAGTATAAAAAACACGGTGACGAACAGTAGCTGGTTCTGGTCGGGAAAGGAATTATGAACGAGAGAAGGAAACTGATAAACTGGATGGCGGGAGTCACGACGTTCATCGTGGTTCTACTGATCGTGATCGTACTTCTGGACAGGGAAGAGGATGGAGTCTCCCTGGCAGCGGCATCCCGGACGGTGGCACTGACACTGGAGTCGGGGAATGGAATTCTTGAAAATGCGCCGGAGACGTCGAATTTTGATGAAGATCTATCGGACCAGTGGTATGTGAAATATATGGACTACCTCTATGGTCAGGGATATCTTGACAGCGGATCGGTCAAAGCGGACGAGCGGAGCGCTACGTCCGCAGTTACATACGCGGTTCTTTCGGACTGGGCAAAAAAGGCATCGGAAGAGGGAAAAGGGGAAACAGATGCGCTCCTTTCTTATGTGGATTCCGGTGACCGGGCGAAAAAGGCAGTCTCCAGTGAGAATTTCTGGAAGTTCTATGACGCGTTCCGCGCGGCGGTGGATCCGGACAGAACTGTGGCCGAGGTGGAGACGGACCTTTACGGAACACCGGACAATGTGGATGGTGCGCCTGCATGGACAGCCTACACGAGGGACGGTATTTTTCAGTTTGAGGGACTTTACCTCGACGGATATATTGACCAGAAGATCCGGTTTCTGGCGAGAGACGATGAGATCTTAAAGGTGGAGGAGATGGTCTCGGACGAGATCGTCTACGAGAATGCCTGGATCTCGGGATTCTCCGGAAAGACAGTGACGGTCTTTATCGGAAATATCCAGAGGGAATTTCCGGTAAAGGGAGTTTTAAAGGATGAGAGCGAGATCTCCGGTCAGATCGGAGATCTGTACTTAAAGGGCGGAACCCCAAAACGACTGGTGCTGAAGAAAGAGAAGATCACCGGAACGGTCCTTGCGGTCCGCGACACAGAGATTGAGATCGACGGCTACGGCAGCGTGCCGCTGGCGGATCAGTTTAAGATCTATCGGACCTACGGTGTTCTCAGGGAACAGCAGAAGAAGGATATTCTCGTCGGCTACCACATGCAGGAATTTGTGGTGGCGGATGGAAAGATCTGTGCGGCCCTGACGACGGAGAAACCGGATATCGACATGATCCGCGTGCTTATCATGACGAACGGATTTAAGTCACTGTTCCATGATACGATCACACTTTCCTGTGACTCCATGGCAGTGTTGGAGTACGGAGATGAGAAGGATGCAAAGACGGAGTCCATCGCAGCAGGGGAGACGGTGACGATAAAACCGGGAGATTCAAGGCTCGCAAGTGGGCGTCTCACATTCCGTTCCGCAAATGAAGGCGGAATGATCACGGTACACAGTCTGGAGCGCGCTCAGGGAATGCCCGTCTATCCGGGACATATGGAGATCACGGAGGAGAGCGACGGCCTGCTTCTCTTAAACGAGGTGGATCTCGAGGAATATTTAAAGCGGGTGACACCGAGCGAGATGCCGCCGACTTATGAGCTGGAGGCGCTGAAGGCCCAGGCGGTCTGTGCGAGAACCTACGCATGGAGGCAGATTCAGGGCAATGCCTACTCGACCTACGGTGCCCATGTGGATGACAGCACGAATTTCCAGGTGTACAACAACACGCTGACCTTCGATTCCACGGATACCGCTGTGAATGAGACCTTTGGTCAGCTTCTGGAATACAACGGGGATCCCATCGAGGCGTTCTATTACTCCACATCTGACGGGCATGGAACCGACGGAAGTGTGTGGGGAGCGGATGCGTCCAACACGCCGTACCTCAGGGCAGTCACGATCAACAACAAGGCGAAGAAGCTGGATCTGACATCCAACGAGGCCTTTGAGAGCTTTATCAAGGACGAGAACACAGATGCCTACGACTCTGACTTCCCGATGTTCCGTTGGAACACGAAGACCACCAGCACGATCCTGGACGAAAAGATCGGCGGGGTCGGCAGGATCACGGGACTTACGATCACATCCAGGGGAGCGGGTGGATACGCGAAGACCCTGAAGGTCGTTGGAACGGAAGGTTCCAAGACATTTTCCGGGCAGAGCAGGATCCGCAGCATTCTCGGAAATGTATCACTTGTATACAACAGGAAAGACGGTTCCACATCTACGGGATGGGATACGCTTCCCAGCGGTTTCATCTATATCGAGAACAACGGAACCGATGAAAATCAGGTGACGACCTTCACAATCTACGGAGGCGGCTTCGGACACGGTGTCGGCATGAGCCAGAACGGTGCCCAGGGCATGGCAAAGCAGGGAAAGACCTGCCAGGAGATTTTAAAGTTCTTCTATGACGGGTGCGGGCTGATGGATATCAGTGAAGTGAATTAATGGAATATGAAAAATAAACAGCTCTGTGCAGCAGTTAAATGGAAAAGTGGATTTCGTTTGGCAGCGGTGCAGGGCTGTTTCGATCTTGAATAAGTCTGGGACAGGAAGTGGGAGAGTTCTTACCAAGGAAAGAAAAGGAAAAAGCCCGTGGAAGCATGTTTTCACGGGCTTTTGCTTTTGTTGAAGAGTTTTGTTAAGATTCGCGGTTATGGGTGATAATACCAAACTTACTTTCTGTACAGGTATTTCGGCACCCCGTTCTCCATCACGCGCTTCGGCTCGCCCTGGATCAGCGGGAGAGCGTAAGCTGAGAAGTCATCGGTGATATCGTTTCCTGCCGCGTTGATCCATTCCTTTGGGAATTTCTTTTCCTGATTGCAGATGAGGCTTACATCTTCCGGTGTGCAGTGCATCTTGTACGGCATGTCGGAGTCACGCTTGAAGGCGATCATCTTCTTTGTCTCCCCGGCGAGAACTGCCTTCACACCGGCAGCGCCTGCCATGGCTGCTTCCTCGATATCCGTCTCAGATACCATCATGCCGCTGCAACGCTGGTTGACATTTAACTCGATGGAGCGGACTTTCACGCCGAACTTGTCGCGGACAAAGCTTTCCAAGACCTCACCGCAGCCGGTGAGCATCTTGTGACCGAAGGAATCGAGCTTCGCTGCGTCGGAGTACTCGCAGACAAAGGTGCCGCCCTCATCGGCAATTCCCTCGGAGACGCAGACAACGAGGTTCGGGGATTTCTTGAATGCAGCGTCCAGGTCATTATAGAACTGCTCTAAGGAGAACGGAGTCTCCGGGAGGTAGATAAGGCATGGGTTGTCGCCCTCATATTTTCTTGCAAGCCTGGAAGCAGCGGTGAGCCATCCTGCGTGGCGTCCCATGATTTCGACGATGGTGACGGATCTCTGCTAATAGACAGAGGCGTCGAGGACGATCTCGCGGACGGTGGAGGCAACATACTTTGCGGCGCTTCCGAAGCCCGGTGTGTGGTCGGTGAGGACAAGATCGTTGTCGATGGTCTTCGGGATTCCGATGAATTTCACATCGCTTCCAAGCTTCTCCGCATAGCGGGAGAGCTTGTCCACGGTATCCATGGAGTCGTTTCCGCCCACATAGAGGAAGTATCCGATGTTCATCTCACGGAAGTTATCGAAGATCGCAGGGTAAACTTCACTGTCTAAATCTGCCGGAAGTTTATAACGGCAGGAACCAAGGTATGCGGCCGGAGTGAGCTTTAAGAGCTCAAGTTCCTCGTCAGAGAGGTCCGTGGAAAGGTCCATCACATGGTCAGCGAGGAATCCCTCGATTCCGTTGATCATTCCGAGAACATGTCCGTCCGCGCCGGATTCCCTGAATGCTTTTACCGCACCATAAAGGCTCGCGTTGATGACGGCGGTAGGTCCGCCGGACTGTCCGATTACAAGATTTTTCATGATTTCTGTATTCTCCAATCTGAATGTATTCCGTAAGCTTATTATAAAAAAATGTGTATGGAAAATCAATGATGAATGTATAAAAACGGAAAAACGGGCAATCCTATGACCAGTACAAAAGAAAAAGATTAATACTTATCCTCCCCTTTTTAGTACCCTGTTCGCTGCCCCTATAGAGACAGCGGGCGGGGTACTTTTTGAATGAAAATCAGAAAAAAGGAGAAGATAAAAGGCGGGAAGCGCAGAAAAAACTTTTGCGTTCAAAATATTTGAATGGAAAGCTTGACAAAGCCCGTGGAAAGGATTACTATCAAAAGCAGCAATATAGTTATGAAAACTACATGATACGGAATGTAGAAATGAAATAAACAGGAAAGGAAACCAGAAACGATGAGCAAAAAAGGATGGAAAGCCGGAGCAGTTCTGGCGGCCGGAGCTGGAATCACAGCGGTACTCGCGGCGAAGAAGCGCGGAAACATGGAAATGGATAAGATGAAAAAGACTTCCCATGGAAGCAGATCCGATTACCGCAACACAGAACTCGGAAAACATGATAAGAACAGCAAGGGAATCTACTACACAAACGGAAACTACGAAGCGTTCGCCCGCCCGGAGAAGCCGGCGGGAATCGAGGAGAAGTCCGCGTACCTTGTGGGAAGCGGTCTCGCATCCCTGGCAGCGGCATGCTTTCTCGTCCGCGATGCCCAGATGCCGGGAAAGAACATCCACATCTTAGAGGCCATGGATATCGCCGGAGGTGCCTGCGACGGAATCGATGATCCGACAAGAGGATATGTGATGCGCGGCGGCCGCGAAATGGAGGATCATTTCGAGTGCCTCTGGGATCTGTTCCACAGCATCCCGTCCCTGGAGGTTCCAGGCGCGTCCGTTCTCGATGAGTATTACTGGTTAAACAAGCATGACCCGAACTATTCTCTCTGTCGTGCCACAGAGCGCCGCGGCGAGGATGCCCATACGGACGGAAAGTTTGGTCTGAGCCAGAAGGGCAGTATGGAGATCATGAAGCTCTTCTTCACGAAGGATGAGGATCTCTATGACAAAACCATCGAGGATGTGTTCGATGATGAGGTATTCGGCTCCCAATTCTGGCTTTACTGGAGAACCATGTTCGCCTTTGAAAACTGGCACAGCGCCCTGGAGATGAAGCGGTACTTCCAGAGATTTATCCACCATATCGGCGGCCTTCCGGACTTCTCCGCTCTGAAATTCACCCGCTACAACCAGTACGAATCCCTGATTCTGCCGATGCAGAAATACCTGGAGGCGGCAGGCGTGGAGTTTCGGTTCGGCACAGAGGTCACAAACGTCCGCTTTGAGATCACGGACGGAAAGAAGACGGCCCGCGCTATCGAGTGCCGCACGAAGAACGGGGACACGGAGATCCCGCTGACGGAAAAGGACCTTGTGTTTATCACAAACGGAAGCTGTACAGAAGGGACGATCTACGGTGACCAGAACCATGCGCCGGTGGGTGACGCGGAAGTGAGAAGCAGCGGCTGCTGGAGCCTCTGGAAGAAAATTGCTGCACAGGATCCGTCCTTCGGTCATCCGGAAAAATTCTGCTCCGATATCGAGAAGACGAACTGGGAGTCTGCGACGGTCACCACCGCAAATGAAGAGATCATCGACCAGATCAAGAAAATCTGCAAGCGCGACCCGAGGACAGGCAAAGTTGTTACCGGCGGTATCGTGAGCTGCCGCGATTCCAAGTGGCTTTTGAGCTGGACCATCAACCGCCAGGGACAGTTCAAGAATCAGAAGAAGGACGAGGTGTGTGTATGGGTATACAGCCTGTTCACCGATGTCCCGGGCGACTATGTGAAGAAACCCATGAAGGAGTGTACCGGTAAGGAGATCACCGCCGAGTGGCTGTATCATCTCGGAATCCCGGTGGAGGATATCGAGAGACTATCAGGAGAAGAGTGCAACTGCACACCGACCATGATGCCGTATATCACCGCATTCTTTATGCCGAGGTCTGCCGGAGACCGCCCGGATGTAATTCCGGACGGTTCTGTAAATGCCGCTTTCCTTGGACAGTTTGCGGAGACTCCGAGAGATACGATCTTTACCACAGAGTATTCTGTCCGTACCGCCATGGAGGCAGTATACGGACTCTGTGGAGTGGACCGCGGTGTGCCGGAGGTATGGGGCAGTGTCTATGATGTGAGAGAGCTCTTAGACAGCACGGTGAAGCTCATGGACGGAAAGTCCCCGCTTGAGATGAAGCTTCCGATGCCGTTTGAAATGTTGAAAAAGCCGCTGCTCAGAAAGATCGATAAGACGATCGTTGGAAAACTTCTGCGTGATCACGATGTTTTGAAGGATTGGATGCTGTAGAGACGCGGCGCGCAGATAAAATAGATATATGAGAATATGATGAAAATGCCGGAAATGGGGAACTGCCTGTTTCCGGTATTTTTATGCCTGAATATGCTGAGATTTTTTGCGAAAAGGGGAGATCCGCTGTACTTTCTGTTTTCTTCCGCTTTGTTTTAAGAATTCGTAAGGGAAAAGAAATGGATTCCTTTGAGTGTATGCGGTAAGATAAGGATGTAAAAAGAAATAGTCCTGATACAGGTGAATTTCAGCTGCAAAGGGAAACAGAACATGAATGCCGCATGTCTGACGCAAATAAAATCGAGAGGTTATAAAAATTGATAAAGAGGGGGAAAGTATGAGAAAATATGGCTTATATCTTCTGATCGCGGTGAGTCTCATGACTGGCTGCCAGAAAAAAGATACAGTGACGGTGGATACGGCAGCGGAGACGACACAGGAGAGCAGCGAGACAGGACTCAAGGCGGAAAGTGAGCCGGAAAGCACGGCGGAGAACTTGTCGGGCACAGATCAGAACGGGAATACGGACGTGGATGCCAGGGCGGACCGTCTCGCCCCAATCCCAATCGCGGTAAACGGGGAATATGACGGGGAATGGGATGACGCGAACCAGACTCCGATCATCACATCGCGCTGTGACAAGGTTTATGTCCAGGGGGACGGATATGACGCGCTGAAGCAGTCACTCACTTCCCTGAATAAAAAGCTGGTCAGCCAGAATAAAGAGGAGTATGCCTCCTATAAAAAAGAAGCTGAGGATATGCGGAACAATTACCCGGAAATGAAGCAGCCATATGTCTGCAATTATGAATTCAATCCAGTCCGCTTCGACCATACGGTCGTCAGTATGTACTGGCTGAAATATTATGATCTGGGAGGTGCCCATCCCAGCTCTGTGACGGAATACCACAATTTCGATACGCAGACGGGAAAAGAGCTGGAACTCGGCGATGTGGTAAAAGATCTTCCGGGATTCCGGATATATGTGAAGGGGGAACTTTCTGACCAGAAAGAGGAGAAAGGATTATTCGAAGATTATGAAACGACCGTGGACAGTCTGTTTGCGGGGACGGATGGATATGTGCCATTGGAATGGTGCATCACAAAAACAGGTGTGCGCATTCATTTTGACCAGTATGTTATCGCCTCATATGCGGCAGGAGCTGTTGAAGTGGAGGTTCCGTTTGCCGGAAATGAAGCGATGTTCCAGACAGACTATATAGGGAAAGCTTCAGAAGGCTGGGCAGAAAAGATCAGTCCCTGGGAGACTGTGACGTATGAGCACGAGGAAAACGATACTTCTGTGAGTTATCATTTTGATGATGCCGCAGACGGGTATGATACGAGAAATATCACGATCGAGCGGGAACAGGGCGGAAAGAAGGAAGAATTCACGATGGAACTCTATGGACAGCCTCAGGACGGCTGGATCGTCATGACGGATGACGGCCACCCATATCTCTACACGGAGATCCAGAGCGAGAATGACTGGAGGACCATGGAAGTCTTTGACCTGAAGGGAGAAGAGATCCGTCATGTTGGTACATCGAATGACAGCCCTCATGGTGCCCTCTTAAATGATCCGGATGGATTTTACCTTACCCGCAGGGTGGACGCCCTGGGAACATACGACGCTTACCGGAAATTCCATGTGGGTGAGAGCGGGATGCCGGTGGCAGAGAATGATGTGTATACAAAAGTCAATGTCTGCGACTCGAAGGAGGACGAGGCGGCGCTGGTATCCACGAGGGAGCTTCCGGTGACGATGATGGAAGCAGACGGCAGTGAAAAAGAGGAGAAACTTCCAGTGGGAACAAAGTATTATGTCCGGGCGACAGATCTGGAAAACTTTGTGGACATGGAGCTCTCCGATGGACGCAGATGCCGTCTGGCAGTGAAAAAGTCGGATAAAGGCTGGGGATTCGAGATCGACGGGGTGTATGAAGAGGATTGTTTTGAATTTATCCCGTATGCTGGATAAAAAGAATGTGTCATGGTGAATTTCCACACCGAACGCGCTCACCTGCTGTGATCTGCATCTTTTCGCGAACACGCATTCAGGAATGGGCGGAATCCGGGAAAAACGTGGAAATGCATTGACAAAACATATCCTCATGTTAAAATGGACTTATATGACGATTTGTAGCTGTGAAAATACCAGGCAGTTACAATTATTTGAAATACAGGAGGGGGAACCAATGAAATTTTTCATTGATACAGCCAATGTGGATGAAATCCGCAAAGCAAATGACATGGGAGTGATCTGCGGAGTTACAACAAATCCGTCCCTGATCGCAAAAGAAGGAAAAGATTATGTTGAGACTTTAAAAGAGATCGCTTCTATCGTAGACGGACCGATCAGCGGTGAGGTAAAGGCAACAACAACTGACGCGGAGGGAATGATCGCGGAGGGCCGCGAGATCGCGAAGATCCACCCGAATATGGTCGTTAAGATCCCGATGACGATCGAAGGATTAAAGGCAACAAAAGTTCTTGCATCGGAAGGAATCAAGGTAAACGTGACTCTGATCTTCTCTGCAAATCAGGCGCTTCTCGCAGCTAGAGCAGGCGCAGCTTATGTATCCCCGTTCTTAGGACGCCTCGATGATATTTCCCAGCCGGGTATCGACCTCATCGACACCGTTGCAGAGATCTTCGCTCTCCATGATATTGAGACGGAGATCATCGCGGCAAGCGTACGACACACCATGCATGTAACAGAGTGCGCACTCGCAGGTGCCGATATCGCGACGGTTCCGTACAAAGTAATCGAGCAGATGACACATCACCCGTTAACTGACCAGGGAATTGAGAAATTCCGTAAAGACTATGAAGCAGTTTTCGGCAAATAAGGAAAATTCATGAGGACGCCTTCGGGCGTCCTTTTTTTGTGCGCTTTTCTGTGATAAAGAGGTAGTGGAAAGAACAGAAAACGCGAAAAATTGCGAAGGCGGAAAATTTAAATAATAGTAACTGTTCAGTACCTTCACAGTTACATGCAAAAATCCATTCCAAATCGGCTAC
>OGCN01003170.1_pt1 | contig 16266 bp, 16 predicted proteins | sample 1570181 | NCBI WGS metagenome assembly OGCN01 (sample SAMEA4370584, study PRJEB24528) | human gut metagenome | reverse complement strand
TCACACACGCTCACTCACGAGCTGGAAGCCCTCTTTGGTCAGTTCGGCACGGATCTGTTCGATCTGGGCCGCGTCGCGGGTCTCCAGCGTCAACTTGAGGAAGCAGCTGGAAATGGGCATGTTGGGGTCGGAACCGTCGTGCAGCACCGACACCACATTGCTGCCGCAGCGGGAGACGATCTCGGCCACACGCTGGAGCTGGCCGGGCTTGTCCTCCAGAGCAATGGTCAGGTTGGCCTTGCGGCCGCTCATGACCAGGCCGCGGGTGATCACGCGGCTGAGGATGTTCACGTCGATGTTGCCGCCGGAGATGACACACACCACCTTCTTGCCCTCGATGGGCAGCTTGTGGAACAGGGCCGCAGCCACGGGCACCGCACCGGCACCCTCGGCCACCAGCTTCTGGTTTTCCATCAGGGAGAGGATGGCGGCAGCGGTCTCGTCCTCGCTCACCGTCACGACGTCGTCCACATACTGCTCGCAGAGCTGATAGGTCAGCTCGCCGGGAGTCTTGACCTGAATGCCATCGGCAAAGGTGGAGGCAGCTTTCACGGTTTGGTACTTGTGCTCGTGCAGGCTGCGGTACATGCTGGGGGCGCCCTCGGCCTGTACGCCGTAGACCTTGACCTCCGGGCGCAGGCTCTTGATGGCAAAGGCCACGCCGGAGATCAGGCCGCCGCCGCCCACCGGCACGATGACTGCATCCAGATCCGGCAGCTGCTCCAGAATTTCCAGACCGATGGTGCCCTGGCCTGCAATGACCAGCTCGTCATCGTAGGGGTGGATGAAGGTCATGCCGGTCTCTTCCTGCAGCTCCACAGCCTTGTCGTGGGCATCGTCGTAGGTGCCGGGCACCAGGCAGACCTCTGCGCCCAGGTTCTTGGTATTTTCCACCTTCATGATGGGGGCACCGTCCGGCATGCAAACGATGCTCTTGATGCCACGGCGGGTGGCGGCCAGCGCCACACCCTGCGCATGGTTGCCGGCCGAGCAGGCAATGACGCCCTTGGCGCTTTCTTCAGGCGAAAGCTGGCTGATCTTATAGTAAGCACCGCGCACCTTGAAGCTGCCGGTGGCCTGCAGATTCTCGGTTTTCAGGTAGAGCTGGCAGTCCTTGGACAGCTTGGGGGCCTCGATGAGGTCGGTCTTGCGGGCAACGTCCTTGAGCACAAAGGCAGCGTGGTAGATTTTATCCAGAGTCAACATGACGATTCCTTCCCTTTTTCGTTTCCGTGATGGCATCCAGTATATGTTACCAAAATTGTTTTGTCAAATGAATTTCGTTCATGATAGAAGCACATAAAAAGAGAACTGCCGCAGACGTTTCGTCCACAGCAGTTCTCTGCCTTGTTTTTTTATGCGGTTATGTTGTTGGCATCAACGGCCGCGTCCGCCGCCGCCGCCATGGAAGCTGCCGCCGCCCATGCCGCCGAAGCTGCCGCCGCCAAAGGAACCACCACCGAAGCCGCCGCTGCGGGGCGGAGTGCTGCGGGGCGGGGTACGGCGCGGCGGCGGAGAGCTGCGCGGGCCGCGGCCGCCGTAAGGGCCGGGACCGCCAAAGCCGCCATAGGGGCCGCCCGGCGGGGGCGGGGGCGGGTTGCGGCGTCCGCGCGGCGGACGGGGTCCTCTATGCCAGGGGCCGCCAAAGCACCAGAACAGGCCGCCCAGCGGGCCGGAGAAGGTGTACACGACCACCGACACGATGATGAGCAGCAGAACGACCGTGAACAGAATGGTGATAAAGCCAAGCAGGATATCACCAAGCCCGCCGCTGCTGTTGTCATCATAAGCAGGCTCGTTGTAGGAGCCGTTGTTCGTGTTCCCGTCCGAAAGGCTCACGCCGTAGATGTCCGCGATGGTCTGCGCCACGTTCCGGGCGCAGGTGGTCACGGCGTCGTCATAGTCCTGCCGGACGAAGTCGTCCTCCATGGTCTGGGCAAGGGCACTGGCCTGACTTTCCAGCGTGGTGTTGCGGAAACCGTCACCTGTGGCAATGTAGTAATCACCGTCGGCGTACTGCTGGGTCTCCATGACCAACAGGATCAGCACACCATTATTGCCGGTAGAAGAACCAATGCCCCAGGCATTGGCCGCCTGCAGGGCATATTCCTCTGTGGTGCAGCTGCCGGTGTAATCCACCGTCAGCACGCCGATGGTGGCACCCTTGCAGTTGGCCTGCAGCTGGTTGTTCAGCTGGATGATGGTCTGCTCCGTGCTGCTGCTCAGGACGTTGGCATCGTCCACCACACACTGGCCGCTGGGCAGCGAGGGCAGGCTGGCCGTGGCCGCAAAGGCCGGGCACAGGGCCGCCGCGCTGACCACGAACACCAGCAGCAGTGCGCTGAGTTTTCTTGCAATGTTTTTCATGCGAAGGGCTCAACCTCCTTCACGCCGGCAAGGCCGCCCAGCACATTGGCCGGGAACCCGCCGACTTCGTTCTGATAGTTGTAGACCGCTTCGTTGTATTTCAATGTGCCGATGATGGTGCCTGCGCTGTTGAACTGGCCATACTGGCCCTGCACAGCGCCCATCTTCATGGGGTCGGCGGCCTGCTCCTGCAATTTGGCATAGAGCTGGTCAATGGCCTTGCCCAGCGTCTCGTTGGCCTGATACAGCGCGTGCATGGAACTGCCGTTGTAGTAGCTCAGGGAGGTCAACGCCTGACTCTTTCCGCCAGACTGCACGGCGTCCAGACAGGCCGAAAAGTCATCCAGCGCCGCCTGCGCGGTCTGTACTTCCGCATTGTCGGCCCCCAGCGTATTGCCGGCGGTGGTGATGACGTTTGCCGCCGTATTGGCCCGGGCGGTCAGTTCCTCGCTGAGGTTGTAGCCGTTGTCGGCAGACACGCCCACCGTGAACCACTGCCGGGCCGTGTTGTATTTGCTGCGCACCTTGGCACTGCCAAAGCCTGCAAAGGCCGCCAGCATCACCACGATGCTCAACGCCAGGGCCACGGCCTGCCGGGTGAGGGCGGCGGGCAGTTTTGCTTCCAGCCCGGCCAGCTTCTGCTGCAGCGGGGTCAGCTGCACGGCCTGCTCCGGGCTGGCCTTTTCGCGGTAGCTGCCCGCGTCAAAGCCGCCGGGGGTGCCGGTCTGCTTGGGGTTAAAATCTGCGTTTGCCATTTCAGCTCCGGATCTCCATCATTTTGGATTTCAGTTCGTCCTCGATACGGGTCAGTTCCTGCTCGGCGGCAGCGCGCTTTGCGCGGCCCTCGGTCTGGATCTTGTTCAGCTCGTCCAGCGTCTCAATCAGGCTCTTGTTGGTCTGCTGCAGGGTCTCGATGTCCACCACGCCGCGCTGGGACTCCTTGGCCGTCTCGATGGTGCCCAGCTTGAGCGCCTCGGCGTTCTTCTTGAGCAGGTCGTTGGTCATGTCGGTGACGGCACGCTCGGCCTGCATGGCCTGCTGGCTGTGGGCCAGGCCCAGGGCCAGCACCATCTGGTTCTTCCACAGGGGGATGGTGTTCACGATGGTGGACTGGATCTTCTCGGCCATCATGGTGTTGTTGTTCTGCAGCAGGCGGATCTGGGGGCCCATCTGCAGGCTGATGTTGCGGGTAAGCTCCAGATCGTACAGCTTCTTTTCAAAGCGCTCGCACTGGTCGGCCAGGTCGCGGGCCGCCTGGGCGTCCTCCGGCAGGCCGGAGGCCTTGGCCTTGTCCATGGCCTGCTGCAGCTCCCCTGCACGCACCTCGGCCAGCTTCTTTTTCCCGGCCAGAATGTACATGCTGAGCTCCTTGAAGTATGCCATGTTCAGGTCATACATCTTGTCCAGCATGGCGATGTCCTTGAGCAGCTGCACCTGATGGGCCTCCAGCATGCCCTGGATATTCTCCACGTTGGTCTCGGCCTTGTTGTACTTGGTCTTGAGGGCGTCGAGCTGGTCGCCCTTTTTCTTGAAGAAGCCCAGAATGCCCTTCTGCTGCTCTTCGCCTGCGTCAAAGCTCTTCAGCTCGCCGATCAGGTCGGTGATCATATTGCCCACTTCGCCCAGGTCCTTGGTGGACACCTTGGAAAGAGCTGCTTCGGAGAAGTCACCGATCTTCTTCTGGCAGGCGGAGCCGTACTGCAGCACCTGCTGGCTGTTGGTGATGTCGATCTTCTCCGCGAACTGATCCACCATGGCCTGCTCTTCCGGGCTGAGCTTGACCTGTGCCTCGGGGGCAGCGGCGGGTTCCGGCTGTTTGGGCTGGGCCTGCTCCTGTGCCGGAGCCGGGTCCAGCGTCAGGGTAGGCACAGCGGGTGCGTCGAGGTCAAAGTTGAACGTGTTGTCTGCCATAGGAGATTCCTTCCTTTCCAGTATATCCGTTTATTTACTCAGTCCCTGCCCTTTGAGCATGTTCTGCAGCACGGTCAGGTCTGCCGACAGGTCCATGCTTTCTGCGGCGTACAGTGCATCCAGCTGGTTTTCAAAGGCCGTGGCAATGGAGGACGCATTGTGCTCCACCTCGGCACGGATGGCGGCGGCGTTCTCGCCGCGCACCCCCTGCCGGGCCAGCTGCGCATACTGCTGCAGCACATTCACGGCGTCCGGCAGATAGTAGTTGGCAAAGCGGCGCACCTGCTTTGCCTTGGCGGGGTTGGCCTCCACCACTTCCACAATGGAGCGTCCGGCCTTTTCCATGCGGGTCATGGCGGCGGACAGCTGCGGGTCGGGCAGGGATTCGTTCAGGCTGTGCAGAGTGTCCAGCTTCTGCTGGATGTCTGCCAGCATGGCGTCCACGTCCTCCACACCCGTGTGGAAGGGCACCTCGGTTTCCACCACACGGGGCGGGCAGACCTTTTTGGCCGCCAGGAATGCCGCCGCAGCGGCTGCCAGCGCCGCCGCAAGAGCCCACAGCCGGTACACCGGCAGCACCGCGCACAGCACCACGAACACCAGCGCCGCCGCATAGTACGGCAGGACACTGGGCTTCCGGGTGCGGATGATCTTGCTCATGGTCGTTCTCCTTTTCCGGGGCAGGTGCCCCTTATAGTACCCATAATACAACCCTTTGCGAAAAACGCAAGCGGATTCATGAAGAATTTACAGCTTGGCAATTATTTGGTGATCCAGTCTGCCAGCGCCGTGCCCCACACCTGCCGCAGCATCTCCGGGCGGCAGGCCGCATTGGCCGGGCTGGTGCTGGGCAGTTTGACCGCCGCAAGACCGGTGACCGGCTGCAGATACTTTGTATAAATGCGATAGGCCGTGGCCCCGTTGCAGAACACCGCCTCAATGGGCACCTTCTGCAGCAGAGCGGCGATGTCGTTGGGCACCACGTCCCGGATGGATGCATCCGACGCCCCGGTGATGGTGCAGCTTTCCAGCGTGTCCCACAGGGCCAACCCATGGCGCAGAATGATCTGCTTTTTTGCTTCGATGTCCTCCCGCTTCGGCACCGGCTCCCCGGTCAGGGCGGCCATCATCGGCCAGAAGCGGTTCTGCGGGTGGCCGTAATAAAAGGCCATCTCCCGGCTTTTGGGGCTGGGCCAGGTGCCCAGGATCAGCGCCCGGCTATGCTCATTGTACACCGGCGCAAAGCTCATTGGCCGCCTGCGCTTTCGATCTGTGCCCAGGCCGAGCCCAGGTCCCGGCCGGAGGGCTCCGCTTTCGGGCCATCAAACCAGAGTTCCTCGATCAGCGCCGCAAGGCCGTCCTCCCGCACATCACCGATGACCCGGTCAGCAGCGGCCTTTGCATCCTCGGTGCCGTTGGCCATGCACACGCCCAAGCCGGCCGTGCGCAGCATGCTCAGGTCGTTGGCCGAGTCTCCCGCCGCCACCGCCTCTTCCGGCGACAGACCCAGCCGGGCGCACAGGTCGGTCAGGCCCACACCCTTGTCCATGCCGCCGCGCACGATGTCGTAGAAGCCATAGCCGTCGGCGTTTTTCGCGCCCACCTGCATCCAGTTCAGGTTCAGATGGCCGTATTTTGCCATGAAGTCTGCTACATGTTCCGGCGGCACCGCGGCAAACGCCGAATGCGGCATGTCGATGAGGTGCCGGTCCTGGTCCTCGCCGTCCACGCAGGTCAGGCCGCTGCTGCCCATCTTTGCGTAGTTGTTGCGCAGGGCCTCGTACTCACAGTACACATAGCAGGCATCCCGGAAATTGAACTGCAGCGGGTAGTTGTAATCCTCGCAGAAATCCACCAGCGCGTACATTTCCTCGTTGGTGAGGGGGTGTTCCGCCACCACGGTGCCCTTGGCATCGGTCACACAGGCACCGTTGCAGGTAACGATGTAATCCGGCCGGATGCCGCCCAGCTGCTCCCTGTGCACGCAAGGATAGGCACGGCCGGTGCTCAGCGCAAATTTCACCCCGGCGGCCTGCAGTTTTTTCACGGCCTTTACCACCGCCGGGCGGGGCTTCGGCTCCCCAAAGGGCACCAGTGTATTGTCAAAATCGCTTACCAGAAGTTTGTATTGCATGCTTTTCTCCTTCACGGGTCCGTGTTTTCTACCAGTATACCACAAATCGGCACGCCGTGGGGACTTTTGGCATACAAAAAACGGGAGCCGTCTCTCCCATGGGACAGCTCCCGCTTTTTGTGTTACAGTACTTCGCCCCGGAACAGTCCTTCCAGAGTAGGCATCCAGCCGTCGGCCGTGCGCTGGGCCAGGCCGTTTTCCACCGCCTTATCCAGCAGGGTGGAAAATTCCTGCGGCAGTTCCTGCCCGAACCGCTCCCGGAACAGCGGCTCCACCACGCCGTCGTTCAGCTTCATGCGGCCCCGCAGGTAGCGCAGCATCAGCGCGTTCTCGTCCAGCTGCGCGGCCTGCGCCGTGAGCTTTTCAAAGTCACCGGCATTTTTGACGTAAAGCTTGAGGCTGTTGGTGTTGCGCACGGCATAGCCGTCGTACACCGAACCGCCGTTGACGCCCATGCCGATGACGTCATCCCCGTTCCACTCCATGGCACGGGCGCGGTACTCGTAGCCGGGGCGGGCAAAGCACCCGGCAGCATACATCTTGTAGCCGTTCTCCGGCAGGTACTCGCAGGCATAGCGGAACATCTCGAACCGCTCCGCCGCGTTGGGCATACCCTCGGCGTCGGTCACGGCCAGCGGCTCTGCCGTGATGTGCCCGGCCTGCATGATGACGGCAGCGTGGAGGCTGTTGTGCCAGCTCTGCATCGTCTGCCCCGGGATGCCGTAGTTCAGGGTCAGGCCCACATTGTTCAGGTGGAACTTTGCCAGAAACAGCATGGCGTTGCGGATATGCTGCGCGTTGTGGGTGCAGCCCAGCGCCTTCAGCTCGGCGTCGTTGTCTGAGCGCATCATCAGTTCGGTGCGGTTGGGGTGGCCGGACGCGATGCCCGTGAGGGACGGCGTACCGATGGTGACGGGCAGCGAGTCGTAGCTGACCTCTGCCCCCTGCGCCACCGGCAGATGGGTGCGCACCGTGCGCAGCACATCGCCCAGCAAGTCCGGGGCCATCACGCTGGCGCTGCCGCCGCTGAGGTGCACGGCCCGGATCTCGTAACCGTCCAGTTCTCCCTCATAGGAGAGCACCTCCCGCTTGAGGGCGTCCATATAGGCGTTTTTTTCCGCATTGGAGCCCACCGCGTTGAAGTGCGCGAGGTAGTTTTCCGGGCGGATGCAGTAAGGGATGTGCAGGTCAAGCACGAGCGGTTTTGCCATGGTGATGCTCCTTGTCGTTTTTTATAAAGTATACACGCATTCATGCAAAAGGGGAAGCCCTGTAACGGGGCTTCCCCAGAGAAGAAGAGAAAGAAACGCGTCAGAAGAGATCAGTGGGGACCGCCGGGGCCGCCGGGGCCGCCTGCGGGTGCCTCCATGGCCTCCACGGGCTCACCCAGGAACTTCTTGTCGGAAGCCACCTGATGGCCTGCGGTCCAGCCGTGGGTCATGGCCATACCGACCGAGTTGCCGGCGAACGGAGTGCTGTAGCCAAAGCCGTAACGACCGCCCAGGCAGTTGCCGGCCACATACAGGCCCTCGATGGGCTCCCAGTCCTTGTTCAGGACGTTCTGGGTCTCGTCGGTGATGACACCGCTCATGGTGACCATCATCGGGTTGGAGGAGTGGCCGGTGGAGCTGGTGCCGCCGAAGAACGGAGCGGTGTCGATGGGCACCATGTACGGTGCGTCCTTGCCGTAGTCGCTGTCCACGCCTGCATAGCACAGCTCGTTGTAGTGTGCGATGCTGTCCAGGAAGTTCTGCTTGGCAGCGCCCTTGTAGCCCAGCAGATCTGCCAGCTCATCCAGAGTGTCGGCACGGTAGATGGTACCGGCCATCTGGGTGCGCTCGGCCAGGTTTGCAATGGTGATGGTGTTGGCCTGACCGGACACGGTGTTGTTCATGTCCTGCTCGATCTTATCCCAGTAGTCCTGCATGCCAAAGTTGGGTGCGCCGTGGTCCAGCGGAGCAGCCTTCAGGGTCTTGGCCCAGTTGGCGTCGGTGACGTAGCAGGCCAGACCGGCGGGCTGACGCAGGCAGGTGGCCTGCATCTGAGCAATGGCGCCCTCGTTCATGAAGCGCTTGCCGCGGCTGTTCAGCATCAGCATGGGAGCGGTGCCCCAGGGGCCGGAAGCGCCGCCGCCGATGGCCATCCAGCCACGGGGAGTGGGCTCGATCATGCCGCCTGCCCAGCAGGCCATCTTGTGGCCCTGGCCGTTGCGGGTGCCTGCAGAGGCCCAGCTGTCAGCGGTCGCGCCGCTGCGCTCAGCCCACTCCATGCCCTCGTTCAGCAGCGCCCAGCACATCTCGGGGTTGCCGATGAAGTCGCCTGCGCACAGGATGACGCCCTTGTTGCAGTTGTAGCGGTAGTAGGTGCCGTCGGCGCCCTTGGCGTACACGCCGGTGACCTTGCCGCTGTCGTCCTGGATGAGCTTGATGCCCTCGCGCTCAAAGTCCCAGGCACAGTTGGGGGTCTCCTGCACATACTTGACGATGTACTTGTGGATGTACTCGATGTTGTTGCCCTGATAGCCGTAGAACTGGGCATTGCAGGGCCAGGTCAGGTAACCGCCGCAGCTGATGGGGTAGCTGGCCTTCTGCTGGCCGTAGGCTGCCTGGGTGTTGCACAGCGGGTACTGGAACATATCGCTCATGTCGTAGTGACCGGCACCGCCTGCGGGCTCGCCGTCCACCCACTGGTCGCCGGTCTTGCCGTCGCCGGTAGCCTTGGGCACGATGACAGCGGTATCGGCCAGATACACGTCGCTGTCGTTGGCCTTGCGCTCTTCCTCATAGGAGTCGTAGATCTCCTCGTAGCGGTCGAACATCTGGCCGGAATACTGCACGAAGTTCTTGATGATCTCGGGGTTCACACGGCCTGCGGCACGCTTGCAGAACTCGGAGGTGATGGCACCGGTGTCATAGGGGCCATAGCCGCGCTCGATCAGCAGCTTGGAGTTGACGTGGCCGATGTCCTCGCCGTACCAGCCGCCCATGTTGGTGCCGGTGCCGTCCAGGTCCACAAAGTTGCCCCATGCCTGCTTTTCAATGACCGCCACGGTAGCGCCCTCGTCCACAGCGCCAAAGGCTGCGCCCACGCCTGCATGGCCGCCGCCCACGATGACCACATCATAGGTGCCTGCATCCTCGTACTTGTCGGGGTCAGCCGGAGCCTCACCCAGCCAGTCGCCGGGGCCGCAGTAGCCGGGCACACGACCGGTCACTTCGGTCGTCTCAGGCTTTTCCACCTCAGTGCCGGTAGCCTGTGCGATACAGTCGGCCACGCACTTCTGGATGGCGCCCACGGAGGCCACCAGCGTGCAGCTGGTCACAGCGTCCACATCGGCGCTCTGGCCCTCCACGATGGCCTTGGCCATGGCAGTCTTTTTGTCGTCGGTCAGCAGGTCCTGTTCACCGGAGGAAGTGATCTCGCAGGCGGTGATGCTGTTGGCATCAAAGGTCATGGAGACACCGATCTCGGAGTAGGAGATGGTCTTGGAGGCAGAATAGGTGCCCGGGGTGTACTTGTCCTCGGCGGCTGCGGTGCTGCCGGAGGATGCGGCGGTGCTGCTGGAACTGCAGCCTGCCAGCAGACTCAGCGCAGCGGCACCGCTGCCAGCGGCAGCAATGTTGCGCAGGAAGCTGCGGCGAGAGATCTTGCTCTTCATTTGGTTACCTCTTTTCTTCTTTTGCACCGGTCTTGTGTAGGCCCGGCGCTCTTGTTACAAGTTTAACAGGTTTCGGCAAAGATTTGAAATACCAATAATTTGCCCGCTTATAACTTAAACGCATAAGGTGGTTGAGTTTGCACAATAAATTTGTTATACTCTTGGCAAGGTTCCACAATTTTTGATGCAGGCAGGAGAAAAAGCGTATGACATTGCAGCAGATCTTGTACTTTCAGCGGGTAGCCCGCTCCGGCAGCTTTACCAAGGCGGCGCGGGCCTGCTTTGTGTCCCAGACAGCCATCAGCCGCCAGATCAGCGCCCTGGAAGAGGAACTGCACGTCACCCTGCTGGAGCGCGACACAGCCCATGTCAAGCTGACGCTGGCCGGGGAGTATTTCTTCCAGCAGATCAACGAGCTCACGGCCCGGCTGGAAGAGGTCGTGACCCGGACCCAGACCATCGCCCAGGAGCAGCAGACCCACCTGACCCTGGGCATCCCCACCATCCTGGAGCAGCACGCCATCTCCCAATTGCTCCGTCAGTACCACAGCCTGCACCCGGAAGTGCAGCTTTCCACCGTGGCCGGCTCCCGGCAGCAGCTGGTCAGCCAGCTGGTGGACCGGAAGATCGACCTGCTGGTCGCCATGGATTTTGACCTGCCCGATCTGGAGGGGCTGGACAGCATCATCCTGCAGCAGGTGCACGCCACCTGGCTGCTGCCGACCGGCCACCCCCTTGCCGGAGCGGAAAAGATCGCGCCGCAGCAGCTGCAGGGCGAAACGCTGATCCTGACTCAAGAGGACCCCCGGGGCAACACCGAGGAGCTGCTGCGCCAGTACTACAATCAGCTGGGTCTGAAAGGAAACCCGGTCCTTCACACCCGGACGCTGGAGGAGCTGTTCCTGCTGGCCAGCGCCGGGGTGGGCATCGGGCCTGCTGCCCTCTTCCGTGCCCGGCTACCTGCGCCCGGACCTGTGCAGCGTGCCCATCGACGGCCCGCAGTGGAACTTCAGCTTCCTGCTCATCTCCCGCCGGGAGCGCAGCCGCGCCAGCGTGCGCGCCATGTTTGAACTGGCAGAACATTTATAAGTATAAGGCAAAAGGATCCCCCGGTCCGCCTGCAGCGTGGACCGGGGGATCCTTTTGCCGTAAAACACAACAAAAAAGCGTTCTGAGAAATCTCAGAACGCTTGGTGGTTGCGGGGGCCGGATTTGAACCAACGACCTTCGGGTTATGAGCCCGACGAGCTACCAGACTGCTCCACCCCGCGATATTTACTTTTCGCTCATCAGCTGTTCGCTGACTGCTCAAGTATAATACCACAGGACGGGAACAATGTCAACCCCTTTTTCCAAAAATTTTGAATTTTGTGCAGGAGGGGCTTGCCGCCCTTACTTTTTCCGCTTTTTGCGCCAGACGGCAAAGCCTGCGGCGGCGGCCGCGACCACCAGCACCACCGGCCAGGCACCGGCCAGCCAGACGGCCAGCTGCTGCAGGCCGTTTACAAAATTGGACCAGCCCTGTGCAAAGGCTGCACCGACGCTGCCCAGGAAGCTCTCATCGGTGGGGGTGTAGTTCTGCACCTCGTTCAGGTTGACGTACACGGTGCACTGCTGCACCTGATTGCTGTACCAGTCCAGCTGGCTCTGCCAGCTCTCGATCTGGGACTGCACGTCGGTCAGGCTGGTCTCGATCTGCAGCAGGTCGGACAGATTGTCGGCCTGGGCCTGCAGCTCCTGCAGACGGGTGCGCTGGGCTTCCAGATTGGCCAGCCGCGTTTCCACGTCCATGTACTGGGTGGTCACATCGTCGGCCTGCTGGCTCTTGTAGGTCACATTGCCCGCCTGCGCCACAGCATCCAGAAAGCTCTGGTAATTTTCTTCCGGCACACGGAAGGTCAGGTTGACGCTGCGGCTGGACCCGACGTCTGAATATTCACTGCTGGATTCCAGATACCCGCCTGCGTCATTCAGGGCAGCATCCAGTGCCGCGCGGGCCGTGTCGTAGTCCTTGCTTTCCAGGGTCAGGTTGGCGGTGTAGATGATCTTGGGGCTGGTACTGGCCTGCCGGTCCTCGGCGGCAGCAGCGTCGTTCTCAGAAAGAACAGCTGCCTGGTCCAGGTCATAGGTGACAGCCTCCGGGGTAGCGTCCAGCATGGCCTGCTGGGTGGTAAAGCCACCTGCGGTGGAAGCTGCAGAACTATTGGCCGAATACAGAGCCATGTTGCTGCTCTTTGCACCGATGTCCAGCTTCCCGGTGCTCAGGGCACCGTAGCCCACCACGCACACGGCCAGACAGGCGGCCAGCGCGCCCACCTGCTTTGCAGGGAAGTGGATGAGCTTTGCCTTTTTGGGCGGTTCCTGCGGGCGCACGACAGCCGTGTTGTCTGCCTGCGCCGGCATCATCGGGCGGTTCTTTTCCTCTTCGGGCAGGGTGTCGGCCATGGCCAGCAGCTTTGCCTTCAGATCTTCCGGGGCGTGGAGGTCATCCGCCTCCATCTTGTACTCATACCACCTCATCTTCGATCTCCTCCTTCAGCATCGTCTGTAACTGCGCCCTCGCCCGCCGCAGCCAGCTCAGCACCGTGTTGGTGGGCACCTTCAGCATCCGGCCGATCTCCGCCGTGGTGTACCCTTCATAATAGTGTAAGTAAATGGCGTTGCGGTAATTCTCCGGCAGGGCCTTCACTGCGTCCAGCACACTGCCGTCCTCCATCTGTTCCGGTGCGGGCAGGTTCTCGTCCAGTTCGGTATCCCTCTGGTGCGCCGCACGGGTCAGGTCCCGGCAGCGGTTGATGGCCACCCGCAGCAGCCACGCTTTGAGATGCTCCTCACTCTCAAAGCAGCCCTCGTAATGCAGGAGCTTTTCAAATACATCCTGCACCACATCCTCGGCATCGGCTGTGCATCGGCAATTGTGCACGGCCGCGCGGTAAACGGCGTCGCTGTATCGCTGCACCGCCAGCGCGAACACTTCGTTTTTGGTCAGCTGTCCCATTGTTCAAACTCTCCTTTGACGCCCTCAACGGGCACGGTGGAAATACTTTCCACGGGGACATTTCACTCAAGAAACGGTTGAGCAGTCCCGATTATTGCGTATCATTCACAAACGTGCAACAAAACTTTTTTCACCCCGCCGCAGCGGCGTATCGGTTTTAGTATACCATGAACCCCTGCAAAACAAAAGAGGGAGCCGCCGCGTCTGCGGCAGTTCCCTCGCTGCTTCATTCTTTTTTCCGGCCGGTCAGCGGCGGTAGACCCGCTGCAGCAGCGCCACCCGCTCTGCCAGAAAGGTCTCGGCCTTGGGGTGGGTCAGCCAGCACTTGCCCGCCGGGCTGCCCACCAGCCGCCGCCCCAGAGCTGCCGGGTCGGTGTCGATGGCCTCCACATCCTGCACGGTCAGCTGCAAAGTGAGTGCCGCCGGAACATCCGGCAGCGGCGGCAGCGGATCCTCCCACACAAAGGGCGGCAGCAATTGCAGCGCCGTCACGCTGCGGGTGCACTCCTCGGTGAGCAGCAGCGCCGCCGGGGCACCGTCGGCTGCCACCTGCAGGCTGCTGTACAGCACCTGCATCTGCACCGCCGCCTGCAGGCGGACAAAGCCCTCCCCTGCCTGCGGCGCAAGACGCAGATACTCCTGCGCTTCTTCCGGGTAGATCCGGCGCGCAGGGGCCTGCAGGCTGGCATACAGGGCAGGCAGCGCAAAGCAGCCTGCCTTGTCCAAAGCCTGCTGCACCAGCAGATAGAATTCGGTCAGCGGATGTGCCGGGTCCGGCTGTGCCATGCCGAAATCCGGCCGTGAAACGTGTCCTCCGCCCATACAGTCTCCCTTCCGTTCTCTCCCCTCTCCAGTCAATTGTAAACCCTGCGCAAACTTTTCTGTTGACCATTTGTCCGTTCACAGGCTATACTCTTGCACAGAACTGCCTTGCAAATTTTTACAGAGGGGAATTTTACTATGAAAAATCAAAAAATCACCACTTACCAGATGGCCGTTACTGCGGTGATGGCCGCCGTGCTGTGCGTGCTCGGCCCGCTGACCGTGCCCATCGGAGCCATTCCCATCTCGCTGGCAAACTTTGTCATCTGCCTGACCGCCTGGCTGCTGGGCCCCAAGTTCGGCACCCTGAGTGTCGTCATCTATCTGGCCATCGGCCTGATCGGCGTTCCGGTGTTCTCCGGCTACGGTGCCGGTTTGGCCAAGGTGGCAGGCCCCACCGGCGGCTATCTGGTGGGTTACCTGCTGCTGGCTTTCATCGGCGGCCTGTTCATTGAAAAAAGCAATGGCCAGCCGGTGGTCTCCGCCGTGGGTCTGGTGCTGGGCGATGCCGCCTGCTACGTCCTGGGTACCGCCTGGTTCGTGTTCCAGATGCAGTGCGAGCTGGGCTATGCACTGACTGTGTGCGTGTATCCCTTCATCGTGCTGGATCTGGCCAAGATCGTGGTGTCCTGCATTGTGGGTGCCCTGCTGCGCAAGCGTCTGGTGCAGGCCGGTGTGCTGCATCTGAAAGAAGCCTGAGCCCAAACCTAGCCCCCATCCTTTAAAAGCCGTGCTCCCTGCCGATCTGTCGGCGTGGGAACACGGCTTTTTTCCTTATTTCTGAGGCAGTTCCTGCACCACCGGTTCTGCCGGGGGCGGGGTCAGGGTGGAATGCTCCAGCACAAAGGCCGTCGCCTTTGCACGCATCAGGCGCTGGCGCACCTTGCGGGCATCGTTGGCCGGGAAGGTGCGTTCCCCGTCCAGTTTCTCATTCCAGTCGGTCAGGGCGGCCGTCACCTCGGTTTCCGTGGGCTGCAGGCCCTCTGCTTCCGCTACCAGCAGCAGCCCCAGCCAGCTGCGCAGCTTGCGTTCCGCCTGGGTGTGCAGCCAGGAGCGGAACTCTTCCACCGTCTGGCCCCGCACCTTGAGGAACTGATCAAAGTTGATGCCGTTGGCCTGCAGGCTCAGGTTGAACTGCCGCTGCTCGGCGAAGTAGTTGCCGCCCACCAGCTGTTTGGGCAGAGGACCGGTCACCTCGTCCCCCAGCTGCCAGATGACTTCTTTTTCCGCGCGGGCCTTTGCCTGCACGCAGCGCTGGGCGTAGAGTTCCCGGGCCACCTGCTGACGCAGGGCGGCCTTTCCAGCAGCATCTGCCGCACGCTCCTCATCGCCATGATGACGGTTGATCTCCATTTCAATGGTAAGCTGCCGGATGAGGTGCGGCTCTACCGCCTGCACAAAACCGGTGTACCGGCCCAGCGTCAGCGGCGGCAGGGCATAGAACTGCGCCCCGGCCCGGAACCCTTCGGCCCGGTTCACTGCCAGCAATTCAAAGTCCGGGTCGGTCACCGGCGTAACGCCGTACTCCGCCGCGATCTGCTCATACAGGGCCGAAAAGCCCTCCAGGATGGTGCGGTTCACCGCCGCCGTCAGCAAGTCCTCTTCGGCCTGCGGGGCGTCCGGCGCAGCCTGCTCGGCCGTGATGGCCCGTTCAAGCTCTTCGGCATCCGCCGTAAATACCAGCCGGCAGTCCCCCGGCTCTGCCATACCAAAATGTTCCAGTTTCATCTTATGGTTCCTCCTCTCACAGCAGTGCGAACATCAGCACCAGCAATGCCATGCCGATGCCTGCGTACAGCGCCTCGGCGCCCAGCACCGACTTATCGCCCTCCACATACATTTTCTCCGGGGCTTCCGGGTCGTAGTACAGGGTCACCACGCTGCCCTCGGCAAAATCCTTGCTGCGGGAGGGTTTGGGGTACTGCAGCCGGTGGCTGCCGCCCGCCGTGGTGAACTCCAGCACATAGGCCGTGCCGTCCCGGCTCTGCACTGTGCCAGTGATGCGTGCCTGTACTTTTTCGCCGTTCGTGCAGAGACTGCGCCGCTGCCGCACACTGCGCAGCGCCATGTAAAACATGATCAGTGCACCCACCAGAAAGATGATTCCGTTTGCCATATGCATTCCCTCGTTTTTATCATTGTACGGGAAGCGCCCCGCCGCGTGGCTTTTATTGTACCACACTTTAATGAATTTTTCGCCCCACAGCCGCTGTACGGACTGCATCAATTTCCATGCAAAAATTTGTCAGAAAAATTTGAAAATAGGTGTTGACATTTCTGTTGCATCTGGTATAATAACTATCGTTCCGAGCGGCACGGCTCACGAACAAAACAGAATATGCGGATATGGCGGAATTGGCAGACGCGTTAGATTCA
>OGCN01003168.1_pt1 | contig 16289 bp, 10 predicted proteins | sample 1570181 | NCBI WGS metagenome assembly OGCN01 (sample SAMEA4370584, study PRJEB24528) | human gut metagenome | reverse complement strand
AGATCTGATAAAGAAAATCGTTATAGGGGTATTTCTGAACGTGTAATTCTTTCACTCGTTGATAAACTACGCTTTTCAGTTCGTCCATATTGATTCTTTCGCGGGCGGAAATAAAGAGACAGTTGTCTTCCATTTTTGCCATCCACGTCTTCATCAGTTCTTCGAGTGTTAAGTTTTCTTTCGTTCGGGGGGTAAGGTCATCCGGCGCTTTCTCCACATAGGTGTAAGCGTCTATTTTATTGAATACAAGTATCATGGGTTTGCCACCGCCGCCAATTTCGGCAAGTGTCTTGTTTACCACTTCGATCTGTTCTTCAAATCCGGGGTGAGAAATATCGACTACATGCACAAGCAAATCCGCTTCACGCACCTCGTCGAGCGTCGACTTGAACGAATCGACCAAATCAGTCGGCAATTTACGGATAAATCCTACCGTATCGGATAACAAGAACGGCAGGTTATCGATAATCACTTTACGCACAGTGGTATCCAGAGTAGCAAATAGTTTGTTCTCGGCAAACACTTCGCTCTTCGAGAGAAGGTTCATCATGGTTGATTTTCCGACATTAGTGTAACCTACTAATGCAACGCGTATCATGCGTCCACGATTTTTGCGCTGGGTAGCTTTCTGCTTGTCAATCTCTGCCAAACGTTCTTTCAGTAACGACATACGGTTCAAGATGATACGGCGGTCCATTTCGAGTTGCGTTTCTCCCGGTCCGCGAAGCCCCACGGAACCTTTACCGCCACCGGCTCCGGAACCGCCTCCCTGGCGTTCCAAGTGAGTCCAGAGTCGTTGCAGGCGTGGCAACATATATTTATACTGGGCAAGTTCCACCTGCGTCTTTGCATTAGCAGTCTGAGCACGCATCGCGAATATATCGAGAATCAGTGATGTACGGTCAAGTATTTTAATTTTCAGCTCAGCTTCAATATTACGTATCTGTTTCGCAGAAAGTTCATCATCAAAGATAACCATTCCTACTTCACGTTCTTCTTCCTCCTCGTTCCGGATATATTGTTTAATCTCCTCCAATTTTCCTTTACCGACATAGGTCACCGAGTTAGCTGTCGGCAACTTCTGCGTAAATCGTTTCACTACTTCCGCCCCAGCCGTCTCGGCAAGGAACGCCAATTCATCCAGATACTCGTTCGTTTTACGCTCATCCTGCGTCTGAGTGATGAGTCCCACAAGCACTGCTATTTCTACTTTGGCTTCGGATATTACAAATTCTTTCATTCTTTACTTTTTTCTTTCCTATATAACACGGGGACAAAGATAATGATTTCAATGAGATAATAAAAGAGAGTATGCTTACGTTTTTTTAAAACGCGAACATACTCTCTATTTATTCTTGTCAAGAAGAAATGATCTATTTCTTCATGTTAATCGTCTTTCAAATATTGATTAGATTCGAATCACTCATCCTCAAGTATCAATTTAAAGTCATCCGGCACTGTAAGCACAGATTCTTTTTGTCCAATCAGACCATCCCCGTAATAATAGACATTGAGAGTCATCTTATGGCTTGTCGGATCATATTTAGAATCCACATCATCTACCCCTAAATAGTCCAATGAGCTAAATCCTAGGATATCTGATCCTTCTTCTGTCAAGTACCCGGTATTATAACTATCGAAAGCGACTCCATTGTTTTTCGGATTAATCGTGAAGAACAAATATTCATCCGGTTCACCAACTTCTTCTCCTGACTCTGCCAAAGCTTGCGAGAACGGATCAACAATGCGATAACGATTCTCGCCATCTACACGTTGTACTTTTACATTATATTCTTTACCAGCATTATATTCATCAAATACCCAGTCTTTGAAAGCAAATGTTCCCGAAACATCCACCCATTTCAAACATTGAACAGTGAAACTAGCATGTCCGTTTCCTTTATATGGATTAACGGCCGCAGCTTCCAATGAGATTTGAAACGAATACTCCTCTTTTAGCTGTGCATTTTCAAAAGTTATAACCAGATCAGCCGTTGCCTGTCCGGCTGCAAAACTAACACTCTGAGGGATGTTGAAAATATTTTCCGTATTAGCCTGTACCTCAATTGCAACAGTTGCAGCCGCCTCTGTCTTATCCCGGCTAATTGTCAACGTCAGTTCTTTAGGATCAGTATCTTCCAACTCTTCATATCCAATATTATCTCCCACAAAAGAAGCACCAATACAATTGGGATCAACTGCCGGAGAAGGAGTACGTCCATCATCATCGGAGCAAGCAGCCATGCTTAGCAATGCTATTCCTCCAATTAATAAAGCTATATATTTTGTTACTTTTTTCATTGTAGTATTCATTTTAATCAGTTGCACCATCTTTTAAATTCGGATTCTGCCCTGCTACGGGAAGGTTACCTCCGGTATTATTCACGATACCGGCATTGTTATTGCTTTCTTTCTGCGGGATACGCAACAGCAACCAAGGGTCATCAGCAGCAATATTGAAACAGAAAGCATCCGGCCAGTTTCCCTTGTCACTTCCCTGGAAGCGAACAACAGGTTTACCCAAACGCATAATATCTGCCATAGAGAAGCCTTCACCCCATAATTCAATACGACGTTGCAACCAAACATCATCAACAGTTACAGAACTTTTGTTCCAACTCGCATCACGCTCATCCAGCAATACCTTAAGCTCTTTAGCAGCATTACCTTCGTCATTCTGTTGTGCCAAAGCTTCCGCTTTGATAAGAATCATCTCCTCGGCACGCATGATACACCAGTCATTGTCATTATTGGAGCTTCCTATACCACTTTTCATTCCGAACTTCACATTGGTATATTTGATAAATTTCATTTTTACATCTTCTATTTCCAATGTCGAAATATCATTTCCAATTGCAGAGCCCCAGCTAAGTCCAGATAATGCGTCTGATTTCAGGTTTTCATCGACCCACCATTGTTTGCGGACATCTGATGTTGAGATTTTCTTATAAAGCAAGGAGTTTATAGTCTTATACATGGCTACTCCCGCCGTGTAAGCATAACTGGAGAATGACCCTAATTGTCCTGCCGGAGTTGCATACGCATTCTTATTCACCATAGGTACAGAAACGTTAATTCCCCACATCCAGTTATGATCGGATATATCATAAAAAGCAGGTTTGGACACTTCTTCTTTAGTATAAGGAGTATAGCCTTCCATTGCCTTATCAGCATCATTGTATGCTTCTTGCCACATTCCCATATACAAGTGAGCACGTGCACGTAACCCATAAGCAACCTGTTGGTCGATACGAGTCTTATCTCCCTGACGGTTATATCCTTCCAACAAATCAATAGCACTATTCAAGTCACTTATAATTTGTTCGTAGACCTTACCTACCGTAGCACGAGGATTATTGACAAAATTAGTCGTTTCTTCCGTTATCAACGGCACACATGGAAGGTCTTTACTGGTAGCATAGCGGAACTGATAATAAGGTGCCAGACATAAATAATCAAACGCACGAACCGCCTTAGCTTGTCCTAAATAATACTTTTCAGTCTCACTCGCCGTCGCCGGATCAATAGAAAGAATAATATCATTCGCCGCTTTTATCTGATTATAAAAGATAGCATAACGTGCAAAGGGATTGGCATACGTAGCATAACGGTCACTATATTCACTGCTGACAGAAAACCAGTTATAACCATTATTGGCACAGATCATATCCGGGCCATTCAAATCCTGAGAAAGACAAACTGTCGGATAACCACCGTCATCATCTCTGGTATCAGAAGGAAATGCAGCACACACTGTCCCCATGCTGCTATACATACCTGCAATTTTAGCCTCCACACGGGAAGGGATGACAGATGTAGCATCATCTATCTGTTCACCTGTAATTCGGTAGCCCTCACTCTCAATGTCATTGATGTCAGAGCAGGAAGCAAACGATAATGCTCCCAATATAAAAAGTGCAAACTTATTTATTCGTTTCATAGTTCTTTCTTTTTTAATTAAAACGTAAGAGAAATTCCTCCTGTGATAGTACGCATCGCAGAATATGAACTGGTAGTATTGGCACCACTTTCAGCAGTCGAGCTTCCCAGACCTAATCCCAAACGCGGGTCAAGACCTTTGCGTGCCGATAAAAGAGCTACATTGTCAGCCGTCAAATAAACTCTACAATGAGATAGTCCCAGTTTGCTGGTCAAACGTTTCGGTATTGTATATCCCAATGTAATATTGTTAAGGCTGAGATAATCCGAGCTAACAAGGAAACGGCTGGAATCCTGTTGGTAGCTTGCATCACTTGCACTTAAACGAGGTACGTCAGTATAACGATTGTCCGGTGTCCACGCTTTACGGATGTCCGTAGACCAGTTTGTACCTTGCATACCACTATTTCCATTGTGCATATATGCCTGATAAGCCCCGTCGTAATATTTGCCGCCCAACTGATAAGAAAGCTGCAATGAGAAATCAAAACCGTAGAATCGCACTGAAGTCCCCAAACCACCATATACTTTTGGCAACGTAGTACCCTGATCCGCTTGTTGGGCTTCTTCATAGTTAGAAGTCTTTGTATAATCACCATTATCCGGATCCACATAATACAATGCCTTTCCCGTATCCGGATCTACTCCGGCGTATGTTTTCAAATAAGACTGGTAAAGAGATCCTCCTACCCGGTAAATATAATAAGAACCTTTTTGACCGCCATTTTTCTCCAAATCCGGATCCAATGCAGTAATTTTATTGGTATAGTGCGTCAGGTTGAAGTTCATAGCCCATTCATAATCCTTTCCGCGAAGGATAATGCCGTTCAAATCCAATTCAACACCCTTATTCATAATATCGCCCACGTTGGTCGGCTCATAGCCTGTACTGATACCGGATGATACAGGGATCGGTTTGTTATACAACAAATCGACAGTTTTTCTGCTGAAATATTCAATAGTACCATTCAAACGGTTGTTGAATAATTCAAAGTCAGTACCGATATTGAAAGCATAAGACGTTTCCCAAGTCAGATCTTTCGTTCCTTTATATTTGAGAATCAGTGAATATTGCCCGTTAGCGTAGTTCACATCATACTGGTCTTGATAAGCATACCAGTTGTCACGCTGTACACCGTTTACAGTAATCAGCAGTCTGTCATTACCCTGCACACCCCAACTAGCTTTCAATTTCAACATATTCACCCATTTCACGTTTTCCATGAACTTTTCGTGGTTAATCAGCCAAGCTCCACCTACACTTCCGAAGTTACCCCAACGGTGATCTTTATGGAAACGTGAAGAAGCGTCACGACGATAAGAAGCACTGAGGAAGTATTTTCCGTCATAGTTATATTGCAAACGGCTCAAAATACCTTCGGTCATATAATTGTCCGTATATGATTTCGCATTCTTCTTGTCTATACCTCCGGCATTATTCAACTCACCGATATATGGGTTGTACAGATTGGTGTTTTCTCCGTAGAGTACTTGATTCTTATAACGGTATTGTTCATAACCGACCAATAAATCTGCATTATGCTTATCGGCAAACGTACGTGCATAGGTTGCCAGATACTGGTTATTCACTCCCATCATTCTGGTATGCTGTACAAAAACAGAACCATCATCTGCCGATGCAGATCCGAAAGCACTGCTCAACTGGTTCAAACGGCTGTTCTGTACATTCGCAGAAATATTGGCAGTCAGCGTCAAACCTTCAATCGGAGTGATGTTAGCATACCATTTTCCACTTAACAAATCGGTATATTCATGCTGACGGTTCAGTTCGATGTCTCTAGCCGCATTTCCAGTTACCGAAGGACGAGAAAAGCCGCTGTTGTTACCCGAGTCATAGATTTTATACCCTGTGTTGGGATTGATAGCAATACTTCCGTCAGCATTACGTACATATAAAGGATAGATCGGTGCAATTGTATTGGATACATAAAATAAGTTAGCAGAACTTCCCCAAGAATCACCATCCTGATAGTCAGGAGCTTGTGAATCCGAATAAGTGTATGCAATGTTGGTTCCTACTTTTAACCATTCTTTAGCTTGATAATCAACTTTTGCACGACCGGTATAACGTTTGTAAGCAGAATTTTGAATAATACCGGAATCATTCAGGTAACCGACACTTGCATAGTAATTCAATTTGTCAGAACGGCCTGAGATATTAACATTGTATTCCTGACGGAAATTTGAACTGAATACTTCGTCATACCAATCGTCAGGAGTATAATAATATTTACCATCAGAATACCCTAACTTAGCATTCGGATTAAGCTTGAAATTGTTACCAATCAATTTTTCACCATCAGGCACGGTATAAACAAGGTATCCCAATCCACCATTTTTTGCGTCCAACAAAGTTTTATCTGCATAATTATAAGCTTCGGCCTTAGAGGAACCGGTATAGATCTTGGAATTGTACAAAGTCTTGTACTGCGTTTCGTAATATTCTGCCGTTCCAATTACATCATATTGAGGAACCATGCGCGAATTGGACCCCCATTTGGCATCAAATGTGACCTTTGCTTTTTCTGTTTTAGCAGATTTAGTTGTAATCAAGATAACTCCATTCGCTCCGCGTGCTCCATAAATAGAGTTAGCAGCCGCATCCTTCAATACAGAAAGGGATTCTATATCTTGAGGGTTAATGGAAGACATATCACCATCATAAGGTACTCCGTCTACTACATACAACGGAGCATTGCTTGAACTCATAGAACCGATACCACGGATACGAACTGTCGCAGACGCTCCCGGAGCTCCGTTAGCATTTACTGTCTGAATACCGGCCACCTGTCCGGAGAGGGCATTGGTGATATTCGACACAATTCTCTCTTCCAATTTATCAGCTTTAATAGTTGAAGCAGAACCGGTAAATGCTGATTTCTTAGCAGTACCATAAGCAACAACTATAATCTCATCTAATTGTTTAGCATCCGGCTTCAATGTGATTTTTAAATGGGGTTTAATTGCCACTTCTTGCGCCTGCATTCCAATATACGAAATCTGCAAAGTCTTTGCAGAACTTGGTACATTTGCCAAATTAAAATTACCATCCACATCTGTGATTGTACCTTGAGTAGTACCTTTTACTAACACAGAGGCGCCAACAACTGGCTGCCCGTCTTCTTCAGAAATCACAACACCTGTGATCTTCTGAGTTTGGGCAGTTACCAGACTTATGCCCACAAAAAGGCATGCCAATAACAGCATCAATTTTCTTTTCATAAATTCTCTCTTAAAGTTTAACTTTACATTAATTGTTTCTTTACTCTAACAATTTGCAAATATATTAATAAATATGAAACTAACAATTCATTTAATAAAAAAAGGTTGCAAATATGGCATTCTGTTATTCAATTGCTAATATTTATGCTAATAAGCATAGATATTGGCTGCAAAAGTTTTGATTTCAAAACTCAGAAGCGACACTTTGCAAAAGCAAAATGCTCATTTTAATATTTCACATACTCATTTTTAGTCACAAAACACCTCTATTAACAAACCTTTTTGCTTATTTTGAAAAAACATCAATAAAAAAGTGGCATTTAATTTAAAGTTTTGTGAATACTTCATTTTTGAGGATTTATTTTTTTAGAGATATTAATGCATATTCAACCCTGGCGTAGCACAGAACTACGTCTAATTTGTTCTATTATTAATTAAAAAACTGAAGTATGGAAAAGATTAGTTACAACCTTGTGTTTAACAGAAAAAAAAGATTGAATAAAAAGGGAATGGCATTAGTACAGGTAGAAGCTTATTTAAATAGAAGAAAAATATATTTCTCTACTAAGATATACCTTAAACCTGAACAGTAGGATACGAAACGTAGAATGGTAAAGGGACATCCTAATGCAGACGTATTGAATCGTATGTTATACGAGCACATTGCGGCTATTGAACAAATAGAACTTGGATTATGGCAACAGGGGAAGAGTATTTCTTTGGAGTTATTAAAGGATTCCATCGATAAACCTGTAAGCAACGGTAGATCGTTCTTAACTTTCTTCAGAGAAGAAGTCGCTAATTCTTCTTTGAAAGAAAGCACCAGACAGAATCACCTGTCTACTCTGGAGCTACTCCAAGAATTTAAGAAGGAAGTACAGTTCACGGACCTGACATTTGAATTTGTGTCTTCATTTGACAATTATCTGCAATCCAAGGGATATCACCTGAATACGATTGCCAAACATATGAAACATTTGAAACGTTATGTTAACGTCGCTATAAATAAGGATTATATGGACGTGCAGAAATATGCATTCAGAAAATATAAAATAAAAAGTGTAGAAGGCAGACATAGTCATCTATCACCGGAAGAATTGCATAAATTGGAGGATTTACAGCTAGGAGGAAAATATGCAAAATTGCAAAAGACAAAAGATTCCTTTTTATTTTGCTGTTACGCCGGATTACGATACTCCGACTTTACCAGTTTGACATCTGCAAATATTGTTGAGTTTCAACAGGAAACGTGGCTTATTTACAAATCAGTCAAAACTGGTATTGAGGTACGTCTACCATTATATCTATTGTTTGAAGGGAAAGGTATTCATATATTGCAGCGCTATAAGGATGATCTTAATCGTTTTTTCAAATTGAAAGATAATTCGAATATTAATAAGGAACTGAATATATTAGGGAAACTGGCAGAAATTGATAAACGTATATCATTTCATACCGCCCGCCATACAAATGCTACCTTATTAATATATAGTGGTGCTAATATCACTACTGTACAAAAGTTGTTAGGACATAAAAGTGTAAAAACGACTCAGGTATATGCGAATATTATGGATATAACTCTTGTACGGGATCTTGAAAAAGCAATCTACTCAAAAGCCGGTGGCAAACATAAAGGAAACTAATCCTAAATCTTCCAGGATTAAGCTCTCCGGATACTATTAGTTAGTACTCGTTATGCATAGCTTTATTCGTCTAACAACTGTTAAACTTTCGTCTGACAGTTGTTTCTCTTTCGTCTAACAGTTGTCAGACGAAAAAACAACATCTGTCAGACGAATAAAATTATGCAATAACAAAGATTGATTTATTAAGTACGAGAAGTAGATAGTTACTAACTTAAAAATAATCCACAACCGTACGGAAAGAAGTAAATCATTTTAATTTATAAAATAAGATACCACATAGAATAAATAAAACCTATTTTTATTAACATCTGAGGAATATTCTCAATTAAGTAATTCTAGTATTTGCATTCAATGGAAATTGTTGTGGAACAAAATAACAAAGTCAAAGTGGGTTCTTTTCAAAGTCTAAACGATTATTTACTAAATACTTATCTCTTTTTCAAGTAGATATTTAGTAGCACAATTTCTGTTTTTATATCATTGCTACTATAAATAATAAGCTATAAATTAAAGATATAGGTTGTTTTTTATTAAGAAGAATGACAAGATACTTATGTTTTGCAAATAGTTATAATCTATTGATAATAAGAGCAATATCGAACGACCAAGTTCTGCAAAGACTTTGCAGATTTCGTATATTGGAATGCAGACTCAGGAAGTCATTATTAAACCGACCTTAAAAGTCATACTGAAAGCTGATGCACAAAAATTAGATGAGATAGTTGTGACAGCAATGGGTATCTCACGTGAGAAAAAAGCATTAGGATATGCTGTACAAGATGTAAAATCAGATGTACTGACACGGGCGGCCAATACGGATTTAGCAGGTGCATTACAAGGAAAAGTATCAGGTATTGACATCACTCCTTCATCGGGTATGCCGGGAGCCTCTTCTAAAATAACCATTCGCGGTTCCCGTTCTTTCACAGGAGATAATACCCCTTTATATGTAATTGACGGTATGCCAATTGCTTCTACTGCCGATGTTAGTACATCTCTTACTGACGGAGCATATGGCACAGACTATGCTAATCGTGCAGTCGATATTGATCCTAACGACATCGAAAGTATTAATATACTGAAAGGACAGGCTGCTTCTGCATTATATGGAATGAGGGCCTCGAACGGTGTTATTGTTATCACTACTAAAAGTGGTAAAGGAGCAAATAAAGGGAAACCAAACATCACTTTTAGCACCAACCTTTCATTCGATAAGATCTCAACCCTGCCAGAGTTACAACAAGAATACGCACAAGGCTCTAAAGGAGTATTTGATCCCTTATCACCTTTTGCATGGGGTCCTAGAATCTCAGAATTACCTAATGATCCTAACTATGGTGGAAATACTAATAATAGTTACACCAATAAGTATGGTAAACAACCAGACAGGTATTACGTTCCTCAGCTTGCAGCAGCCGGTATGGACCCTTGGGCTACTCCAAAAGCATATAACAACATGAAAGACTTCTTCGAAACTGGTGTATCGTGGAGCAACAATGTGAATGTAGCCCAAAAATTTGATAAAGGGAACTACTCTTTCTCTATGGGTAATACCACTACCAATGGTATTGTTCCCTCAACAGGTATGGATAGATACAATGTAAAATTATCAGCAGAAGCACAACTGCACCCCAACTGGACTACCGGATTTAATGGGAATTTTGTGACTTCAAAGATCACAAAACAATCTACTGCCAACACAAGTGTAGTTGCTACTGTTTACAATGCTCCTGTTAGTTATAATATGGCAGGCATTCCTTCCCATATAGAAGGTGACCTATATACTCAAAATACCTATCGTAGTGATTGGATTGACGATGCTTACTGGGCTGTCGATAATAATCAATTTTCAGAACGTTCACAACGCTTCTTTGGAAATGCCTTTGTGAAATACTCCACTAAATTCGGGACCGACAACCATAAACTGGATATTAAGTATCAAATAGGTGACGATGCTTATACAACTAACTATTCTGAAATTTATGGATATGGAAGCACTTGGGCCGCTACAGGTGAAGATTCGGAATATCACTATACTGTTAATGAGCTAAACTCATTACTGACTGCCTCTTACACATGGAATATTAATGATGAATGGGCATTAGACGCTTTAATCGGTAATGAATTTGTTGATAAAAAGACAAAATACGAATATGCGTATAGCATGAATTTCAACTTTCCGGGCTGGAATCACTTAAATAATGCTTCTGTATTTTCCAATGAAAGTCAATACAATAAAAAACGAACCGTAGGTAATTTTGCAAATGTATCAGTTGCATGGAAAAATATGCTCTACTTAAGTGGAAGTATACGTAATGACATCGTTTCAAGTATGCCTCGTAACAATCGTTCTTTCACTTATCCATCAGTCTCATTAGGATTCATTTTTACAGAATTGGCACCGTTAAAGAACAATATATTAACTTTCGGTAAAATACGTGCCTCCTACGCAGAAGTAGGTATGGCAGGAGATTATACTCAAAGCTATTACTACACTCCCGCTTATGGTGGCGGTTTCTATATGGGGAATCCTATTGTATACCCAATAGCCGGAGCAATGGCTTATGTACCATACTATAAAGTATATGATCCCAACTTAAAGCCACAGAATACAAAATCATACGAGATAGGAGCTGATCTTACTTTCTTCAACGGATTGGTCACATTGAATTATACTTACTCACGTCAGAATGTAAAGGATCAGATATTTGAAGTTCCTTTAGCCGGTTCAACCGGAGCCTCAAGTATGATAATGAACGGAGGTAAGATACATACTAATACTCATGAAGTGACCTTGGGCATTTCTCCGGTAGATACAAAGAACTTTAAACTTGATTTTGCCTTCAACTTCTCCAAAATCGACAATTATGTTGATGAACTGGCTCCAGGAGTAGAAAGCATTATGTTAGGAGGTTTTGTTACTCCACAAGTACGTGCCGGAATTGGTGACAAATTCCCTGTAATCTATGGAAAAAGCTATATGCGCAATAATGAAGGTAAGATAGTTGTAGATCAAAACGGGCTCCCCATGCAAGGAGAAGATGCGGTTATCGGAACTGTATCTCCCGATTTCCGCCTGGGGTTCAATACTAATATTGAATTATACAAGTTCCGCATTTCAGCTGTATTTGATTGGAAACAAGGCGGTCAAATGTATTCCGGTACCGCTGGCGAGATGAACTATTACGGTGTGAGTAAATTATCTGGAGATATGCGTAAAACTGATTTTATTGTAGAAAACTCAGTTAAAGAAACGGGTAAAGATACCAATGGAAATCCGATTTATGCTCCTAATGACATAAAGGTATCTGATGCTCAATCCTATTTCACAAGAAGAAGGTCTATTGACGAGTCTTATATTTATGACAACTCTTATATTAAGTTACGTGAATTATCCATAAGCTATCCGGTCCTCTCCAAAAAATGGCTAAACGTAAACGTAAATGTCTTTGCACGTAACATATTAGTTTGGTCAGAATTTAAAGGATTCGACCCAGAGGCTTCACAAGGCAATGACAATATGGGAGGCGCATTCGAACGTTTCTCTTTACCCGGAACGGCCAGTTATGGCTTCGGATTTAATGTAAAATTCTAATTAGCTAAAAAGAAAGATGAAAACATATACTATAATTAAAGGATTTTTTGCCGTTGGCGTTTTATCAGTTGTCCTTTCCGGATGTTCGGAAGATGCAATGGATAGAATAAATAAAGATCATGGACACACACAAAGCGTGGCTGGAAGATTTATCCTAACTGATGTAATAACCTCTACCGCGTTTTCAAATGCAGGAGGAGACTTAAATACTTATCTATCTTCATATATTGAATATGAAGTAGGTGTTGACAACCAATTGTATTATGCAGAAACCAGAGAAAGTGAACCGACATCATCTTCCACTTTCAATAATACATGGAACAACCTGTACTCAACATTAAAATCCGCCCGTATCATAATTAACCAATGTAGTGATGGAGGGATAGATTACGGCAATTATACAACCAAAGGCATGGCCGAAGTATTAGCAGCCTACAACTGTGCATTAATAGCAGATATGTTTGGCGATGCTCCGTGCAGCCAAGCTGCCTTAGTTGACGAAAATGGTTCCCCCGTTTATCTAAATCCCAAAATGGATAAACAAGAGGATATTTATAAACAAGCAATGCAATATCTGGATGACGCTATTGCAGACTTACAACAAGAGGATTTAATAGATCCATCCAGTCAAGATTTACTTTACCAAGGAGATGCAGAAAAATGGCTCAAATTTGCATATGCCCTGAAAGCACGCTATACGATGCACCTACTTCAAAGGTCAACTAATAAAGACGCTGATATGGAGAAAGTGTTGGAGTATGTAAGCAAGTCTTTTAAAAACACAGAAGAACAGGCAGCATTCAGTGTATATGATGTCAATAACATAAATCCACTTTATGGTTTCTTCAAAGCACGTGCAGCATTGGGAGCAAGCGAAAGCATGAGAAGCAAACTAGCTGAATATAATGACCCACGTCTGTCCAGGGCATTCATTACAAAACTAGACAAAGAGAAAGAAGGAAAAGCACAAGCTCCGGGGACTCCTGATACTGATGTATATGCACCTAGCGGAACACCGGAACAAGGAACCAGCAAATATGGTACATCTCTGTTTATGTATTCAGCAACAGCCCCTACTCTTTTAATGAGCTTCCATGAGTTAAAGTTCTTAGAAGCAGAAGCTTTATGCCGATTGGGACGTGATGCAAAAAGCGCCTTGAAAGAGGCTGTGGTAGCCGGATTGCTAAATGCAGAGAACAGTTTTAGTATTTCCAGAAAAGAATTGGGAAACACATTACTAAACCCAGCTAGCGCTATCACGGAAGAAGAAGCGAATAGCTATTTTGACAACACTGTAGAAGCTACATATACGAATGAGCCTCTGAAAACTACCATGATACAAAAATATTTTGCACTATGGGGAGCTTCCGGAGAAGCTACAGAATCTTATAATGACCTCCGTAGAATGACAGCACCTACTGAAAGTTTCATTCAATTACAGAATACCAAGCCTTTCCCCTTACGTTGTCCATATGGCAATAGTGACACAACGACAAACGCAGAAGTGAAAGCTGCTTATGGAAATGGACAGTATGTTTATAACGAAAAAGTCTGGTGGGCAGGCGGTAACAGATAATTCATTCATCTGCAAACAACAAAAAATCGGGTAGTGAGTAACTTTTCCACTACCCGGTTTTTCACTATTCTTATTTTAAGACACCAACCATCCCTTCTCTCACTATATCCACCAATATCGGTTTCAACCCACTGACGAAACATTCTACTGCGATCACCATTAAGATCAATCCCATAAGACGCATCATTACATTATTCCCCGTCTCTCCCAAGACACTCACCAATTTCGTGGAAGCACGGAGAATAAAGAAAGTCAGCAGATAAATCAGTCCGATAGTTCCTATCAAAATCCCTTTCATTTCGAAGTTGTGAGCATCCTGCATCAAAACAATAGCATTCGCTATCGCTCCGGGACCACACAACATTGGTATCCCGAGAGGAGTAATTGAAATATCATCAGCATAAGTTTTTATTTCTTCATCCTTCAACTTCATCGGCGTGTAGCGGGCTTGAAGCATATCAAAACCGATTTTGAAGATAATCACCCCACCGGCAATACGAAATCCATCAGTAGAGATCCCGAAAAACTTAAAAAGAAACTGACCGGCAAAAACAAAAACCATTAATGTGACAAACGACACAATGGTGGCACGTTGCACGATAGACTGACGTTCCTTATCCGTCATTCCATGAGTCATTGTAAGAAAGACGGGCATTGTCCCCAAAGGATTGGTCAACGTAAAGAACGAAGTGAAACAAAGCAAGGCAAACGGGAGAAGTGTACTATCCATGGCAGTATCGCATTTTTATGCATTTATTAAACACGACAAAAATACGACTTAATCCATAAAATCTATAATAAATCTATCAAATCTTTCAAAGAATAAATGTGATAAGTAGGCTGAAAAGGAAATGAGGTACGACCGGTTACATTGTAAAAAGCCTGGTGCATCCCTATTCCATGTGCCCCGGTTATATCCGCTTCCCAACTGTCACCAATCATCAATGATTCGCGCAGTTCGGACTGAGTGGCGGAAAGAGCAAAGTTGAATATTTCAGGCCACGGCTTCAGTACCCCGAGATCTTCGGAAAGGATAACCTTTTTAAAGTAGATGTCTACGCCTGCTGAACGCATTTTACGTGATTGTAATTCCCGAAAACCGTTGGACAGTATATAAAGATTATATTTCGGAGCCAGATACTCCAACACCTCTTTCGCATAAGGCATCAAACCGCTTTTGGTAGGAATAATTGCGAAGAAATCTTCCGAGAACTTTTCAGCCAAGGTCTCATCCTCCACTCCTACCGCCTGCAAAGGATAAGAAAAACGTTGCCGGTTCAGTTCATCCTTCGTTATCTTCCCCTCACCATATTCAATCCAGAGTTCGGTATTCCGTTGCTGATAAATCGTATAATAATGATCGAACGAATCAAAATAACGTTCGAATGAATATTTCCGATAGACTTCTTCAAAAGTATCGCGAGCATTACGGGAAAAAGCCCAGATAGTGTCGTCAAGATCAAAAAAAAGATTTCTATATTTCATCAACAGTTACGGGGGTATATATAAGAAACAAAAAGCCAATGTGCTAATTTCTTGAATTCAGGAATCAGCACATTGGCAATTCAAAAGAGGTGTCTACCTTATTTTACCTGAATAACCAAGTATCTGGATACACTCCAGAATTCAGTAGGATTTGTAATCTTCAAAGTCAACTGACCTTTGTCATCTTTCACCAATTCGTAAGAACCGGCAGGATGAGTAGTCAACAACTCAGCACGTTTAGAGTACAACTTGATTTCTTTTGTTGTACGGATATCAATCTGAGTGAAATAATCCTTGTTGAAATCAGCGCTTTTCAGCACATCACCACTTTGAAGAATTTTCTGGGCTTTCAGTTCGGATTTTGTTCCGAATACAAACCATGCAGCATTCAGGCTCTTATCCTGTTCAGCAACTGTCTTAGCTTTCGCTTCGTTTTCGGCAACCAGCGTTTCTTTGGCAGCAGATAGATCGCTTACAGCAGCATCCAGTTCCTGAATACGGATATTCTTGGAAGCCAGTTCGGTTTGAAGTTCTTCGATACGTTGTTGTTTAGCATTCAATTCAGCAGTCAGAGCGGCAACCGCCTTTTTCATCTGAGCAGAATTATAACTGCTATTTTTCAACTGAGCCTGCAATTTAGCAATCTGAGCTTTGTTTTCCTCCATCTGCTTGGAGATGAATTCAATATCAGAAGCGATTTGTTGTTTGGCACTAGCAGAATTTTCGGTAATAGTACCGCGCTGCAAGTCTACACGACTTTCGGCAGCATTGATCTTACGGAAACCTTCCTGAACTTCATTGAAAG
>OGCN01003159.1_pt1 | contig 16357 bp, 9 predicted proteins | sample 1570181 | NCBI WGS metagenome assembly OGCN01 (sample SAMEA4370584, study PRJEB24528) | human gut metagenome | reverse complement strand
TGTCGTCATTATCCCAATACGCGCGGTCACGATGAATAATACGGTTGCAGTCCTCGCAGCGCACGTAATACTCATCGAAGCAGTGATCACAGAGCGTGTGCGTATCGTCCTCGACGGCATTTTCCTCGTAGACCCGATCAGCGCAGTGGTCGCAGATTACGGTCAGGCGATTTGCGCAGTCCTCGCAGAGCCAATCGCCTTCCGCTTGATACATATCTTCGATCGGATGTTCCGCACCACAGTTCGCACAAATTCTCGTTTCACTCATTGTCTGTTCCTCCATTTCGTTTGATGAATGTTAATATTCTTCAGCAAGCAGCATAGTAGAATGCGTCAAATCGTCGATGACAAACACTTTCGCGTTTACTGCATCGTCACACGGCACATCAAGCTCGTAACGGTACGGCGGTTGCTCCTGCTCGTGGACGATATGCTGACCGGTCGGCGTTTTCGTCAGCGTGAATACTTGCAGGTAGTCCTTGGACTCAACCTCCATGGTCAAGACCATGTGCCACATCAGGTTGGTCAGCCATGATGGAATCTCGCTTTCTATCCCTCGCGTCAGGAATTTTTGATTTTCAAATATCTTAACCTTCTCCTTTCTGCATAAAATAAAGCTCCCGGAATATTTCCGGGAGCTTCTACATCTATAATATATAGTTAAAAATGAAGGAAAAACAGAAAAGCGCAGCCGAAGCTGCGCTTTTTCTCACACATAAAGTGTATTTACTTGCTTGAGTGCCGGGAAGCGTTTACTTCTCCAGCTCAGTCCAGTCGCGGTTCTCGCGGAGCTTGGTCCACTTTTCGTGCTGGTTTGCCTTGAGCTCGTAGTAGTGGCTGTTGGTAGCCTCCTGTACGGCCAGGTAATACCACTTGGAAGTGTCCGCATTGTCGCTCCACTGGATCATGCCGTCCAGCAGATCAGCCTTGCTCTCCGGCAGACGCTGGAGAACGCGGTTGATCATGGCCATAGCCTCGGCGCGGGTGATCTTGCTGTCCGGATGGAACGTGCCATCGGTGTAGCCGTTGATCCAGCCGTTGTTGGCTGCCACGCTGATTTCAGGCTTTGCCCAGTGCATAGCTACGTCACCGAACGATGCCGCAGCGACGTCCTCCGTCTTGTCGAAGCGAGCCGCAATCGCAGCAAATTCTGCACGGGTGATCGGCGCATTCGGGTTGAAGTTGCCGCGGCTGTCGCCCTTGATGATACCCATAGCGCTCAGCGTAGAAACCGCCTGATTGTACCAATTGTCACTCGATACGTCCGCATAATTGTTGGTCTTGGTTGCGTTTGCCGTTCTGGTCTCCTCGGTCAGCAGACGGAAGAAGATCGTAGCCACCTCAGCGCGGGTGATGCTGCTCTGCGGGTGAACGGTCTTATCCGGATAGCCGACGATGTACGCAAAATGATCCTCGCCGTTCAGCATGCTGGGCGTCTTGCTGCGGGAGTTCTTCACCGTCTTAGCATTCTTGTCCGACGTAGAGCTGCTGGTGGATACATTCTTCTTGGATACGGCAATCTTTTCATTGCTCAGCTTATAGCCTTCAGGAGCCGTCAGTTCCTGACAATACAGGTTGCTCTTATCGGTAAGGCTGCGATAATTGCTCGAACCCATGCTGAATCGAACGATACCGTTGCGATCCGAGGTTGCGGTAGCGATCTGCTTGCCGTCCAGATACAGGCCGAACTTTGCGCCGCTCAGCGCCTCACCGTCCTGCGCGTCTACCTTCTTGAGGGAAATGTAGTAGTGGGTGGAAGAAGAACCACCGCCGCCGGAGGAACCCTTGGTGAAGGTGTAGGTGTAGGTCACACTCTCGGTAACCTTGGTATCCTTCGTGATGTCCTTATCCCAGGACTGGCTTGCCGTTCTGGAATAGCTGCTGATCATGCCGGTGGGAATGGTATCACCCAGAACAGGAGCGGGAGTAGCCTCTACCCAAGCACCATCTGCATTCTTGGTTTTCAGCGTGAATACCTGAACCTGAGCGTCCGTCTTTCCGTCCTTCCAGGTACCGCCAACAACCTTGTAGGTTACAACGGCCTGATACTTGTCGGGGATGTTGTCCGGCTTATTCTCGGAGCCAATCTTATCAGCCGCAAAATGTGCCTTAAAGGTGATCGTAGTGCCACCCGGAACGCTTTCCATGGTAGCCTCAGGATTTACCGAATCTACGTCCTTATCCTTCGTCCAGATATCAAATGCAAAACCATCAGCAGGTGTAGTTGTTACGTTGGCCAGAGACGGTGTTACATTACCGGAAGTGAGATACTCTCCTTCGGCATTCTTAAAGGTGAATACCTGAACAGCGCCCGTACCAGCGACAGTGCCCTTGGTAGCATCTGCGCTCTCGAACTTCACCAACGCCTGATACTTATCGGGAGTGCCGTCACCGCCGGTAAGCGTATCGTCCTCATCGTTCCACTCATCCAAGTAGTAGTAGAGGTCGATAGCCGTTCCCTTGGTGTCGAGCGTCATGGTATCTGCCTTATATGCAGCATTATTTACAGTCGTCTTAGTACCATCATAGAGATACTTCTGACCGAAATAGTTCTGATCTGTTTCCAGATGCTTAATCAGATCAGAAATCTTCGTGCCTTGCAGGGCAAGCAAATCGACCCCGCCTACATCCACTGTTGCAACTTCGTTACCCTTCTCATCAATATAATGCTGACGAGTGGTGTAATTCAGCTTTTCTGTCGGCTGAGCAGCGTCGTCCCAGATAGCATAGAAGATAATCGGATTATCGCCAAAGATGCGCTTGTGTGCAGCTGCCGTTGCAGACGTTTCCAACAGAGGATATGCAACAATCTCATCAGAAGGATTGCCGCTCTCATCCAGTTTTACGCCCCAGCCTACAAACTTTTTAGTTCCATTCGCAGGATCAGGGGTAATCTTCTCTACCGTATCAGAAAGCTTAAACTTCTTCGATGCCGTCTTGTTCTCTGCACCCATCGTGTAGCCAGCAACATCTGCTGCCCATGCGCCGCCGTTGGCATCAAAGGTGATGGTTACATCATTAGCCGTCCACTGTGCGGTAAAGGTTACATTCTTTGCCGGCATGGTGAACTTGTTATCGGTTACGGTGACGCCTTCCGGTGCCTGCCAACCGCTGAAGATATAGCCCTCACGAGTGGGCTTTTCAGTAGAAACTGTCTGCTCCGTGCTAGCGAGAACATCAGTAACCGCATCAGGCATACCGCTTACAGTAGTGTCCTCGGTGCCCGCTGCATACGTGATCGTGTACTTCTTTTCCTTGTAGTCCGGCGTTCCATTGCCGTTTTCGTCCTCAGCCCAAACCGCATAGAGGGTATCAAGCGTGTTATTAGCAGGAGTATATTCTGTAACAACACCAGTTGCATCATTCTCACTGGTTACAAGGGCTTCTCTCTTAGTAGCACTAAAACCAAGCAGAACAGCCTTATCCTTTTTCAGCGTATCGCAAGATGCAGGAACATTAAATTTCTTTCCATTTGCACCAATCTCAGTGGCAGGAACCGTTCCCTTGCCGCCGTTAGCGTCATACTTCACACCACAGAAAGATGCTTTACCGGATTCGCCTTTTGCAACTGCGGTTTCACCCAGATACAGACCGGCACCGGTGTTCGTATCAACTTTGACAGCTTCATCCTGTGCCAGCTTTGCCAAATCCGGCGTAATCGTGAACTCAATCACCAGTTTCTGACCGTAAGAACCGTCAGACTTTGCCTTTTCAGATACAAAGTTCTTGGCATAGTCATAACCCGTAACCGTTACGGTCTGACCATCGATTTTAACAGTTGTGCCGGTCGCTTCTACACGATTTCCCCAGCTGCCATCCGCCTTGCGGTTCTGGGTATAAACCTTAATGTCATCGGTATTGGCCGGCAGCTTGAAGTACTCCGTCATAGTGTCCTTCACAACTGCCTTCGTATCCAGCTTTTCATTTACCGCCGAATTGATATTCTCCGAAATCTGGGTAAATACATTATTCAGACTTGCAGAATCCGTTGCGGTCAAATAGTAATCGGAGGAAGCCGAACGATCGAAGTTTTTCGTGATTTCCCAACCACGATATCCAACTCCCAAAAATGTATTTTTATAGTTATTTAAACCAATTTGATCAGCACTGTTATAATTACTGGACAGGTAATTCAAAAATCGGTTTCCGGCAGGAACATCGCAAGCATCGACGTCACCTATTCCCCAAAAACTACTATTAGCCCAATAAGAGCCAACTGTACCATCACTGTTCTGCTTAAAACCAGAAGCACCATAGAGCTGATTCGGATCAGCACCGCCAAAAATACCAATCGTGTAAATTTCGGTCTGGGCATCCTTTAATACCTTGGCCGTTGCAATTGCATTCGTTGCAACCTCTGTGCTAAAATCGCTCTGTGTCGTGGGAACGCCATCGGTAAACACAACTACAACTTTTTTATGATCTTTCTGCGCATTGCTAAGCTGAGTCTGTGCCTGAGCCATACCCGCAGCTACATTCGTTGCACCCTCAGGTGTGTTAGGCAACTTAGAAACCTTATTCTTCAGAGCGTTTGTGCCGGTTGCATCAACTGCTGTCCAGCCCTGCAATACCTTTGCTTTCGAACCGAAGGTTACAATCGAAATACGATGTGCAGCGTCCGGTGTATAGTTCTCTGCAACCTCGTCAATGAATCCATTGACAGCGTTCTTCATAGCCGCCTGTCGGGTGGTCGTCTTATCAAAACTGTCAGCCATCGAACCCGACTGATCCAAAACCAGAACAATGTCTAACGGCTGTTGTTTCGTCGTCTCCACAGTTTGGCCGGTTGCCCATGCCTCCAGCGTAATTTTTACATTACCGTCTGCGCTCTGTGTAGCCGTTTTACTGAAAACCGCACCGGAGTTCGTTTCAGACGGTTCACCGACACCGCCTGCCGCCAATGCGCTTGTCGGCAACAGCGTCATTACCATGACGATTGCCATCATCATGGCCAACATTCTTTTTTTCATGTTGATTCTCCCTTTCATTGTAGAATTCCCTTTCGGGGGACAGTTGCGAGTGTTTTGCGTATCGCGCCACCTCCATCTGATTGCAGCAGAAGAGATTCTATATACTTCGCTAGTATATCAGTTTTATTGTACACTCCTCCCTCTGAATTAGCAATAGAGTTTTCTATTTTTTGTCATTTTGACCCAAATAAAGCGCCGCATTTCTCCACATTTCCCGCGCACAAGAATAAAAAACAGGCAGATGCACGCATCCGCCTGTTTTTACTGTATTTATGGCAACAATATCGCTGCTCTACTTGATCACGGCGAGCAGTTCGCCGGCCTTTACAGCGGTGTTCTCGGCTGCAAGCAGCTTGTCTACGCGGCCTGCCATGCGCGCTACCACCGAGGTCTCCATCTTCATCGCCTCGATGATCAGCAGCACCTGATTCTGCTCGACCACGTCGCCCTCCTTGACCAGTACGCGCGATACCATGCCCGGCATCGGTGCACCGACCTGCGCCTTGTCCTGCGGATCGGCCAGACGCACCTGCTCCGCCGAGGTTTCTGCCTGCGGATCGGGCACCGCGATCTCACGGCGCATACCGTTCAGCTCGAACAGCACCGTGCGCGTGCCGTCCTCGTTCCGGTCGCCCAGACCGAGGTACTTAACGACCAGCGTCTTGCCTTCTTCAATGTTGATCTGATTGGTCTCGCCGAGTGCCATGCCGTTGAAGAATACATGGCTGCCCATGCGGGACATATAGCCGTACTCCTTGCGGTGGCGGCAGTATTCCTCCACGACCTTGGGGTACAGGCACCACGACAGCACGGTGCGGTCCTTCGCACCCGGCTGGAACTGCTCGACCGTCTTTCGCGCTTCGTCGAAGTTTACCGGCTCCAGCAGCGCACCCGGACGGCTGGCGGAAACAGCCCGCAGAAACGATTTTGCAGCGTGTGTCAGAGTGCAAAAAGCAAGAACTGGATTTCTCCCTGTACTCTTACTAAATCGTCAAAAAATACAGCGTAAAATTGTTAAATAGTATTAAATTTTCGGCAATTTGTTCGTTTTCCCTTGAATGACCTTATTCTGTATGTTAAAATTATCAAGGCAATAAAAGGTGGGGATGTGACGGCAGCAATATTCCCACCCATGTTAAGGTGATCTCATGTACGTTCCCCCTTTTCGTGAACACGCAGGACAGACGAAACCGTCTGTCTTTTCGCTTTGCCATTTTACAGCCAATAAGCGCAGTTCCCCGTTTTTCCATTTGGATAGACTGCGTTCATTTATTTCGACAGGAGGTGATACACCATGAGATATCTGTTCTCCTTTATCTGTCCGCAGACACACGCCTGCAACAAAGACAGCGATAGCTCAGAAGGCGAACACACTTGATATTTACAAAGGAGAGAATCGCAATCATTTCAAATTTGAGGGAGATAACACAATGAAAAAGAGGCTTTTAAGCATCCTGCTCTGCCTGACGATGGTCACAGGATTGCTTCCGACGGCATTTGCCGCGGAGAAGGATACCGAAACGGAATTCCCCTATACATATAATACAAAAAACGATCAGACCGCCGAGAAGGTTTCCCATCCGCAGGTAGCCCCCAACTCCAAGGATGAGGGCAGCAGAAGAAACGACGGCATCGTGGATTACATCGGCAACGGCCAGATTGCGAACAACGTCGGCTACGGCGACGATTCCGGCTGCCGCGGCCAGTCTTATTCCTGGTCTGCCATGGCCTATGGCGACTGGATCTACACGGGTCTTAACTACAATGCCCTGGGGCAGACGGTTCAGCTGATGGACGTTGGCCTTGGCCACAAGTATGATCCCGAGCTGCTGCCCGGAATTCTGAACGTCCTCTATAACGGTGATTTCTTCACGGCGGAAAGAGACAATTCCGCCAACGTTCCCGGCGGCGCACTGGTCAAGATCAACACCAAGACCGGTGAAGTGAAGATCCTGATGTCCAAGACCGCTGGCAAATACAGCGTGAAGGATAACGTCAGCTTCCGCAATGCTGTGAAATATAACGGCAAGTTCTACTTCTGCGGCTCGGTCGATCACGCGCCCCAGATCTGGCAGGTCGATCCCAAGACGGACGACTGCAAGAAGGTCTACGGCATGACCGCAAAGGATTTCGGCGAAGGCTTTAAAGACGGCATCTCCGCCGGTATCCGCGGCATGTGCGTCTATAAGGACGAGCTGATCGTCAGCTGCGTGACGAAGAACGCCAAGGGTAAGTTTGAGGCACAGATTTATTCTACGAAGACGCCTGACGATCCTAAGAGCTTCACGGTAATCGCAACGCAGGATGACCTGTTCAACTACCCCGCCTTCCATTTCTCGGACAGCATCTACGGCGGCTCCATCTGGGAGATCGTGGAGTTCAACAACAAGCTCTATGTCTCCATCTGCACCGGTACGCCGGATAATATGCCGGATAAGAACACCATGCAGTCCTTCGCCATCGTCCGCGGCGAGAAGCAGGATAACGGCGAATGGACGTGGACTCCGGTCGTTGGTGACAAGAATGACGGCGCAAAGTACACCTTCGGCATCGACCCTGAGCGCACCTGCTCCGGCGCGGGCGTTCTGATGGTGTATAAGGATCATCTCTACATCGGTGAATACAACGATGAAGAGATCGCGCTGATGCAGGTCATGTTCAACCTCGACTTTGGCTTCATGAACGAGAACCTGAAGCAGTCCGTCAACCTCTACCGCATGGACAAAAATGAGGAAATTGAACTGGTCGTCGGCGACAAGACGGACATGTTCCCCGAGGGCGGCAGTTCCGGCTCCGGCTCCGGCTTCGGCCACAATGAGAACCAGTACATCTGGCGCATGACCGTTCATAACGACAAGCTCTACTGCGGCACCTTCGACACCAGCAGCCTGCTTGAGCCGGTCGGCCAGTTCTCAAACGGCGATCTTGCCCTCTGGGAGCCGGTGCAGTGGAACAGACTCTTCAACTACATCCGTGTCCTGCTGAAGCTGACGCAGGATAAATTCGGCGTGATGCCGATTGAACAGATGAGCAAGGAGGAGCAGACCCGCGAGGATATCCGCTATCTGTTTGACGAGATCGATGCGTTTGCCCTTGACCGGGATGATCCCGAAACCAACGGCAGCATCGATGCCGAGAGCGATCTGCTGGCAGAGCTGTTCAGCAGCCTCCCCGACACCTGCTTCGCTGATGACAGCGCCGCAGCAGAAAGCGCTATCACCGAGACGCTGGAAAACACCTTCAGCGATGATGCAGCAACCTACGTCCGCGGCGACAATGTGCAGGACAACATGGGCGTTTTCCCTGAGTTCGGCTCTAACGACAACGTGCAGGACAATATGCAGGTTACCCCCGGCCTTGACAAGCTCAATCAGATGAAGAAGCTGGCGCAGTCCATGCAGAAGCTGATTCAGCTGACCAAGAAGATCATTGTTACCGCTCAGTACATGAGCAAGGCTGACCGCGGCTGTGACGTCTACGCTACGGCAGACGGCGAAACCTTTGAAACGATCACGACCGACGGCTTCGGTGATCCGTTCAACCACGGTCTGCGCGTATTCGCAGAAACCGACAATGGCCTCGGCTTCGGCACCGCTAACCCGTTCTACGGCACGCAGTGGTGGCTGATCCGCGAAGATAACACCAAGCCGGTCGAGAAGGCTCCGAAGGCTCCCGAAGCGACCGAGATCCCCACAAGCTATATTGCTCGCTGTGTGACCGACAAGAGCGGCCACGGGTCCAAGATGATGAATCTGCTTCCCGACACGTTTGCTATCGGTGAAGTGAAGAAGGATGGCAACAGCTACATCTGCCCCATCACCATTTCCACCAAGGCATATGCTGAGGCTTATTCCAAGGAAGTCGGCAAGGAGCATTCTGCCGACAAGGAAAGAATCACTTTCAACATGACCTGGAATGATAATGGTAAGGAATGGGAAGCTCCTATGACCCAGCTTCCCACGATCGATGTTAAGTGCACCACCTCCACTTCCGGCGGCGGCAGCAGCGGTGGTGGCGGCGGCCACAGTTCTTCCTCCTCCTACTCTATCACGGTGAAGAACAGTGACAACGGCACTGTAACTTCCTCCCACAATACTGCCAAGTCCGGCACGACCATCACTCTGACGGCAGCACCGGAGAAGAACTGTGTGCTGGATACGCTCAAGGCAGTTGACAGCAAGAACAAGGAAATCACGCTGACCGAAAAGGACGGCAAGTACACCTTCTCGATGCCCAGCAGCAACGTGACGGTTACTGCAACCTTCAAGAAAAACTTTACCGATGTGCCCAACGGCTCCTACTTTGAAGAAGCTGTAGACTGGGCAGTGAAGAAGGGCATCACCACCGGCACCAGTGCAGCGCTCTTCAACCCCGATGGCATCTGCACCCGTGCACAGGCCGTTACCTTCCTGTGGCGTGCAGCAGGCAGCCCCGCTCCCCAGTCCAGCGCAATGCCGTTCACCGATGTTCCGGCAGGCAGCTACTACTATGACGCGGTTCTGTGGGCTGTTGAAAACAACATCACCAAGGGCACCAGCGCAACCACGTTCCATCCGGATATGAACTGCTCTCGTGCACAGATCGTTACCTTCCTGTGGCGCAGCCAGAAGTCCCCGTCCGCAGACAGTGCAAATCCGTTTGCTGATGTTGCATCCAGCGCTTACTATGCCGATGCAGTTCTGTGGGCTGTCAAGGAAGACGTGACCAAGGGCACCAGCGACACCAAGTTCAGCCCGGATGCAAACTGCACCCGTGCACAGATCGTAACCTTTATCTGGAGAGCGCTGTCCGAGTAAGCAGGAAATGCTCGATCTTCCTCTGTGGAACACCGACAGAAAACGATCCCGATAAGCAAAATGACCGCCGATCTCTTTCATGCGAAAGAGATCGGCGGTCTGTATTTTTCCGTAAATTCAGGAAGCAGCTTCTGTCGGATTGGGTCGATACCCCTGCATCAGGCTGTCATTTTCCATGATGAAGGGGCGCGTTGTGTCCTGTCCCCACGCAGTATCGTACTTTTCCATCAGATAATCGCTCAATGCGGTTCGATCCCGCAGCTTCACCAGCCGGTAGGGTTCCTGAAAGGCAACCTTCTCCACGAAGCAGAGCGTTCCGTCCGAGGCCGGCAGCAGCACGCCCACATGCCCGATGAACAGCGTGTTCTCCGTCTCGGAAAACCGGTCATGCAGAACGACCGAGATCAGCCGTGCGCGGCTGTCCGCAAAGGCCACACCGCGCGCCGACCAGCCCGCCTGCAGCGCCGCGACCTGCTCTGCCGTCTGCGTGCTGTCCGCAGCAGGCACCGGTGCAGTACAGGCAATTTACATCTTTATTACCTATAATCTGTGTACAACGGTCGTTTATACGGCACTCAATCTGCCTTACGGCGCAATGGCTCCGCTGATGACCAATGATGAGCAGGATCTGGCAAAGATCAACCTGTTCCGTATGTCCATGTCGCCAATCGGTTATCTGATCGTATCCGCAGCAACGCTGCCGATCATCAACCGTATGGGTGGCGATCAGGCTGCATGGATCAAGGTAACGATTATCTATTCTCTGGTTGCAATCGCACTGCTGCTGTGGTGCTTCCTCGGTACGAAGGAGCGTGTACAGATGCAGGCCGCCGAAGAAGCGGAAAAGCTGCCGCTGAGCACCCGTTTCGGTGCACTTCTCAAAAACAAGTATTTCCTGCTGACCATGTGCAGCACACTTTGCCTTGCTATGTATCAGACCATTAACGGTACTTGCGCTACCTACTACGCACAGTATGTTCTCGGCAACAACGAGTATTTCAGCGCACTCAATATGGCAGAGACCATCCCGCAGATCGCAGTTATCATGATTCTTGCGCCGTTCATCAAAAAGTTCGGCAAACGCAATCTGGTACTTGCAGGTTCGATCATTATCGTTATTGCACAGCTGGCACTGCTGGCAGCTCCGGCCAATCCGACCTGGGCGATCGCCGTTGCGGCCCTGCGCGGACTTGGCAAAGCACCGCTGTTCGGCTGCTGCTTCACCATGACGGCCGATATCGTCAACTACGGTCACTGGAAGACCGGCGTTCGTGTACAGGCTCTGGTATTCAGCGCTAGCACGTTCGGTCAGAAGTTCGGCGGCGGCATCGCAGGCGCACTGGTCGGCAATCTGATGGATAAGTCCGGTTTTACCGGTCTGGCACAGGAAATCCCATCTGCAGTCGCTATGGTAAAGAATCTGTACATCTGGGGTGCAGTAGTCGCATGGGCACTCATCGCAATCATCATGTTTGCATATAAGCTGGACAAGGAATATGATGGCATCATGGCCGATATGGAGCGTAAAGGCATGCTTAAGCAGGCCGACTAAGAAAGGACGCAACGCTATGTATCAAAATCAGAAAAGAGACGTCGATCGGATGGACCCGTACCGTCCGACCTATCTCGGTACTTATGAGGGAACAGTGACCGTCGGCGATAAAAAACGCCGTTATCTGGTGTATATCCCGGAGGGTGCACGTCCCTCTACAGCGGGCGTGTTCATCCTGCCGGAGAACGGCAAAAACGCCGATGATCTCTGGCGCGACAGCTGGTGGCGCATGATCGCGGATACCGAAGAAACCAAGGAAAAGTTGATTGTATTTTTTCTCGAACCAGAGAACGGCGTATGGGATATCAACGAGTCTTACGGAAAGCCGGACGGCGATGTGGCATATATTGAGCAGGTATTTCTGGCAGGCTCACAGCGTACGAAGTTCTGTGTACATGAGGCAAAGTTCTATTTGACCGGCTGCCGCGAAGGCGGTGTACTGGCGAATATGGCCGCGATGTATAATCCGGCGGTATGGGCCGGTGTGGCAACGGTTGGCGGCTCTCAGGTGAATGAAGACTATCGCAAGGCCGCAGCAGAGGATTTTTGCACCAATCTGGACGGCTTCACTGATATAACGCATCGGTTAAATTTGAAAAAGAGCGATATCCCGATGCCTGCATGGGTGATCGACGATCCGGAAAGCCCGGTCGGCACAGACAACGGCACAGCTGACTACTGGAAACACGCCTGCGGCATCACCACAAATGGCAGTCTGACCGCTCCTGACACAATGACATATGTCCGCACGCAAGAAGTTCCCTATGCACCCAATCAGGAGAAGGAAGCATTCCGCGTCTGCACGAGCGCTATTCCCGGCGGTTCGGCCGATTACGCCAATCTGTTGCTGCGCCGTATTTGGAAGGATTTCCTCTATCGGCAGCGCCGCTGGATGAGCGGTCCCGGTGGTGATCTTCGCGTAACGAAGGATCCAGTAGCCGACCTCGGCATGGAGTACCACTGCGAGGAAATCGGCGGCTGGATGCGTGAATGGTATGTTTATGTACCGGAACAGGTCAAGCAGAATCCGGGAAAGCCGGTTCCGCTGGTGTTTGCGATGCACGGTTACACCTGCTCGGCTGAGATTTACTGCGGCAATTCGGAGTGGTACAAGGTAGCTGACAAGTACGGTTTCATTCTTGTACATCCGACAGCGACTCCCGGTGTAATTCCCAATATTTCAATTCCAGTAGGCAGTACTGATAATGCCGCAACAGTGACTTATGCGCCGCTTCCTGCATGGAATTTCATGCACACCTTTGAAAACGGTCCGGATGAAAACGAATTTTTCCGTGCGCTTTTGGAAGATACTTGTGCAGAGCACCAGATTGATCGCTCCCGCGTGTATATTACCGGCCATTCTCATGGTTCCGTTATGACACAGATTCTTGCCATGACAATGCCGGAACTGTTTGCCGCAGCAGCTCCCTGTTCCGGTGTACTCTTCCAGGCTGAGCATATGGATGTTCGCACGCTTCCGGAAATTCAAAACCGCGGAGAATGTGAGATCCCAATCTGGATGTTCGGCGGCGAGCAGGAGCCGTGGCTGCTGCCTGCAGTACCGGAAATCGACAACGCCACCGGTGACAGCATCCGCATCTGGCGCGGCAACAACCATCTGACACCCGAAATTCCCGAAAACTGGGAGGACGGCTGGCTGGTAAACGGCCGCTGGCACGATCTGCATTATGCCCGTGAGGATGGTGCACCGATGGTCAACTATACTTGGGTAGATTACATGCCGCATGCGACCATGACTGAGATGAGTTTCCGTATCTGGGAGGAGTTTTTCTCCAAATTCTCTCGCGATGGGAAGAAAGTGCTTTACAATGCAGTACAATAATAACCGCTATCTCTCCCAATATCATCATTCATAGTTTTCCCCTAAATATAATTTTCTCTTGCAATATCACCACTCCCTGTCGTTCTCTGCGGCAGGGAGTTTCTTCACCTGTAATCATCCTGTCTATCTGCTGACACGTTCCACTGAGCAAGTTTATTTCCACTTCCAGTACTTTAACTCAATCTGCACCGGCTTGTCCTCAATCGATTATAGAATATCCAGCAGACTGGGCTATTCCTTTTCCGATATTCTCCGCAGATGCGTTGACCGAGAGCCTATGAGTATGTTCATATGAGATATAACACCACAACATAAGGAGTGCGCCATGTTCGCAATTACATTATTCGGCAAATGCTACACATCTCCATCTCCTCAAATTTTCCCAACAATTTAATAAACTCCGATTTCCTAATTCTGCAATCTTTCTGAACGGCTGCGAGCGAAACGCAGCCGTTCGCCTTTTTCGCGATGCGGCGCAGCTTCTTTTTCGTCTTTTCGCGGTACTTGGAGGCATTGATACAATCCAGCAGCTCTGGAAGCGAAATCGGGTCAAAATGCGTCATATGCAGCCGATGCAGAAACTTATGCTGCTGCTTTTCAACCTGTGAGCCGAGTTCGACAAGCTGGCTTTCCCAGCCTTTAGCTTTAGTCACCTTAGTGATTTTCGAACGCCCAAACCGCAATTCCAGTCGAAGAATATGCTCGTCAATAAAGATATCATGCCGTGTCTCGAGTTCATACGATTTATCATAAACCGAGAATGCACAGCTTTTAGACTTATTCTCAATCGTCCATGAATGCTTATTGGCACCCTTGAATTTCTCATCGGAATTTGCGCATTTGCCGAACTTAACCGTGCTGTAATATGGGATAGAAAAGGATTTCTTGAAAATATCCAAACGATTTTGAACATCGGCCGTGTGTTCATAATACAGATTGCAGGTCAAGTCACACCGCGACAGCTTGAACTCCTTGAGCCGTCGGTCAACGCCGATTTTATCAAGGATATTACGTAGACGATGTTTTACCTGCCGAACAGATTCCTCATCAGCTTGAAACAACGCAGTCGGCTCATAGGTATCGACAAGCAGAGAAGATGGATTGACAATCAATATCAGCCAGCACGGGTGCGAAACAGACTGGCCAAGCTGTATCTCAACACCAATCTCCTTGAACTGCGGCATCTGGTAATACGACGAAAGTCCTAATTTCCCTTTGCCGGTGCGAATGCACTCGTTTTGTTCGATAATATTCTGGATTTCGGAATATTTGCATTGTAATTTCAGCGAAAAGGTGTGAATACCAGATTCATTCATAATCATTTACTATTCCTCCGTTTCTGTGCGCATACTGTACAGCGCTTACAGGTTTTCGTTTCATGCTGGCCTTGGTGCTCGAGGATAGCGCATACCATGCAGCTGTCGCTATGAATGAAGTTATGTACTTGGTTTAGATTCGATTTTATCGTTTTCACAGCCTTGGGTGACTGCTTTTTTGCCTTCTTGATAAAGCTGTTTGAGACAGCGTCATCATCGCCATTCTGATCGTAGAAAAGAACACAGTGTGCCTTCCGTCCATCGCGACCAGCGCGGCCAATTTGCTGAATGTAATCCGTCATGCTGATCGGCGCGTTGAAGTGTACAACAAGCTCAATATCGGAAACATCAATACCCATACTGAATGCAGAGGTTGCAATCATAATCTTTCTTTTGCCTTGCAGGAAGTCGAACAGCAGCTGTTTCTTGCGGCGTTCTGGTTTAATTCGTGAATGATAGCGGGTAACATCGCCAGGGTATATTTCTTCCAGAATATTATACAGCGCATCAACATAAGTCGTAGTCTGAGCAAAGATAAGAACCGAACCATCTTTATGGTATTTGTCAATCGTCTTGCAGAGCTTCTTAATACGAAATTCCAGCCGTTCCTCCAGTGTTTTCTTGCTGCAGGTAACATCCTTCTTGAGAAGAATAAGATTATCGCGTCGAAGATCACTGCGGAGCACAACAGGCTTGTCCATGTGTAGACTGTCGCGAATGATATTCAAAGAGTCAGCAGATATTGTCGCAGAGCAGGCACAAATGACCGGCTTATGCTTTAGCTTATCAATGAATTCGCCGATATGCAGATAAGCGTCACGGAACGTATAACCCCATTCTGTAACGGAGTGGCACTCGTCTATTACGACCATAAAGATATCCGAATGCTGCATAGCTTCAATAAACGCATGGTTTTGCAGTCGTTCCGGTGTGACATAGAGAAAATTCAGCTTTCCCTTGCGAGCCTTGTTCAGTATCTTATCGATATCCTCTTTCGAGCGGGTCATATCTATATAATCGGCAGAAACGCCATGCTTCTGTAACGTCTGCACCTGATTGTATATCAGCGCAAGCAAAGGCTCGATGACGATAGTCAGCTTATCGGAATGAGCCAGACCAACGGTTTCATAGATGACCTGCTTGCCGGAACCCGTGGCAGCAATTACAATCGCATCCTGTTCAGCATCCAGCGTATTCATCGGAATGATCTGAGCCTTGCGAGGCTTGTCAAAGCTAAGCTGTTTCAAAGCAGATTTAAGATGTCTTTTCATATCCATAGAGATAACCTCCAATGTGTTAAGATTATCTTTATGTTATCGAAATGTAAAAAGATAATGTCGAATAGTGAATATTTTCCCAAAATAAATTGCATTTTTCGATATAGCTAATTTCTTTCTCAAAGGCCTTAACAGGATAGTTTAGACCTGAATATGGCATTGTAAATGATAGAAAGTGTAAAAAGGTTAGAATAGATAAGCGTAATTTTTCCGGGAATCGGTTACTACAGAGGATTTATCGCGAGAATGAAAAAAGTGAAAATTCACCCATGAAGAGTGAATTTTCACATCAATAAACTGAGTGTTGCAAGCAAAGCCAACCGCAGGTCGGCACAGCAGAAAACCGTTCTCGAAGTTCTCTCGAATAAGACTCGGAAAATCTGTCAAAACCCATTTTGACATAGTATTCTGAAACACTTTTTTTGAGCCACAAAACAACACGGTTTTCTTTTGGTATTCGCTAATAATTAAACGAGAATGTTATTTAAATGCGGAAAATATACCGATATTCGACTGTTTGGATTGCAGCAGATTTTCGATGTTTCCCGCTTAAAATCCCCCGGCCTTAAAACCGTGCCGGTTCGATTCCGGCTGGCGGCACCA
>OGCN01003134.1_pt1 | contig 16451 bp, 7 predicted proteins | sample 1570181 | NCBI WGS metagenome assembly OGCN01 (sample SAMEA4370584, study PRJEB24528) | human gut metagenome | reverse complement strand
CCTGCCAGGCTTCATCCTGCTCGGGCTTGAAGTTCAGGTAGTAGACCTTGCCGGCTGCTGCGGGGGCCTCAGCCTCGGTAGAAGCAGCAGTGGAAGTGGAGTCCGCGGTAGAAGCGGCCTCTGCGGTAGAGGTGGCCGTGGAGGCGCTGCCGCCGCAGCCCACCAGCAGACCGGCTGCCATCGCGGCGGCCAGGGTCACGGAGAGAGTCTTTTTCGCTTTCATGTTTTTTCCTCCTTCTAAAGAAAAACAAGAGTTGCAGTAGTGATTGCGTTTTCTTATTCGGAAACGTTTCCGTTTCGGATTGATATTATAATACACCATAAATAGCGAAAAATCAATCGTTTTTTGGTGATTTTATCCAAGATTGGAACCTTGCACAAATTAGAATACCTGTTTTTGTGGAAATATTTCAAAAAACAGGTTGCTTTTTGTCGGAAACGGTTCCTTTGTTGCGCAACCGTTTCCATATGTTGCGCAGTTTTCACGGCAAATCGCACCTCCATCCGCTTCTATTTTTCTCGACTCTATTCCCATGTGGGGGGAGGGATTCATCCCTCCCGGTGCGTTTGCCGCCATTACGCGATTCATTTTTTTGTGGAGTTGTAGGGGCGGCATCTATGCGGCCCGCGCGTTCCCCATTACCGCCCATTCCCCGGGAAACCGCGGGCGGCATATATGCCGCCCCTACAAAAAGGCAGCGCACCGTTTCCACGGCGTGCTGCCTAATACACTTATTATATACCCTATCTCAGGTTTTCGTCGATTCCCGCATACTGACCTGGTAGCCCAGCTCCACGCGGGTCTCCACCTCACGGCCTTTGAGCGCCTGCAAAAGCTGCTGGGTCGCTTTGCGGCCCAGGGCGTAGGCGTCAAACTGCACCGCCGTGATGGCGGGCGACGACTCAGCCAGCGCGCTGCTGTCATACAGCGACGCCACGCGGATATCCTGCGGCACCCGCACACCCTGCTGCTTGAGCATATTCATCGCCAGCAGGGTCAGCCGGTCGTCCATGCACAGGATACAGTCCGGCTTGCGCTCCAACGCCTGGCTCACGGCCTGCATCCGCAGGTCGTCGGTTTCCAGCTCCAAAAACAGCAGACTCTCGTCGATTTTCTGGTCCATCATGTCATAGGCCTGCTTGAAGCCTTCCAGGCGCGACATATTGACGGTGTACAGCATCGTGCCGCCCAGCAGGGCGATCCGCTTCATGCCCTTCATCAGCAGCAGGCTGGTCAGCTCCCGGCAGCCGCCGACCTGGTCATGATCCACCGACATCACGGTCGGATCCTCGGGGCGGCCGATGGCTACAAAGGGCAGCTTGCGGCTTTTCAGCAGCGGGATCAGCGGGTCGCGTTCCAGCGTGCGGGTCAGAATCAGGCCGTCGATCTTGCGGTTGTCCAAAAGGCGCTCCACCGGGCGTGTCTCGTTCTCGCCTACCAGGGTCAGCAGCACATCGTAATCGCAATCCTCCGCCGCCTGATAGACCGAACGCATCGTCTTGCGTAAAAACGGCATCTCAAAATCAGAGAACTGCTTGGAGATCACCAGCGAAATGTTGTACGAGCAGCGCATCGCCAGCCCGCGTGCCATCACGCTGGGGGTGTAGTTATGCTCCTTCACGTAGTCCTGTACGCGCTGACGGGTTGCTGCGCCCACACGGCCATTGCCGGATATTGCCCGGGATACCGTTGTTTTTGACACTCCCAAAGCCGCAGCGATCGTTCCAATGTCCACAACTTTGTCATTTTTCGGCAATCGCGCCATGATTTCATCTCCCTATTGCATTTCACTACTATAATAATAGGTTTGAAGCGCCGCGTCAAGGCGTTATTTGCTCTTGTTACTTCTCCCCCCTGGAGAATATCACATATTTCCCGGCAATTACCTGTGTAAATTTTTGCGCAGTATGCGGCACAAGCCGCGTACCTGTTGCGCGGTTTGCGCGCTGACCGGCCCCGACGCAAACTGCGCCGTCTGCACAAGCGCCAGCAGCGTTTCCACATCCTGCGGGGCCGCCGTTTTGGTGTGTTCCCATAAAAATTGTTTAAACTCTTCCTGATCAGAGGATACCCCTTCGCCCAGGCCGCAGCGGCACATCTTTTTGTACAGCGCGCGGAACTCCGCCCGCACAGTATCGGCCGGGGTGCGCCGTGCACGGGCAATGCCCCACACGGCCAGCGCGGCCAGCACCGCCGCCAGCGGCAGCAGCCACCAAAAAGCTCGGGCCTGCGGGGCGGTCGGGTCCGCCTCCGGCGCGGGCGTTGCGGCGGGCAGCGGGGTCTCGGCATCATCGGCAGTCGGCACAGCGTTCGTATCAGCGGCCAGCTGGTCCTCGGTCAGTTCGCTGACCATGCCGGGGGTCGTTTCCAGCGGGGTCCAGCCCTGCCCGGCAAGGTACACCTCAGCCCAGGCGTGGGCGTTGTCGTCCTGCAAAACGGCCTGCCAGCCGCCGTCACTCTCGGCAAACAGGCTTTGGGGGGCGGCATAGCCCACCACATAGCGGGCGGGCAGGCCCAGCATCCGGCAGAGCACCACCGCCGCCGACGCAAACTGCGTGCTGCTGCCCGCATGGCTCTCGTTTAGAAAATACAACACCGGGTCGGCCCCATCGGCTGGCTGGGGCGGGTCACTGGTGTAGGTGCAGTGCTCGTTCAGGTAGCTGCGCACAAAGGTTCGTATCGCGTCGGCGTCGCCGGTCAGTTTGTGTTCTTTTTCCGCTGCATCGCAAAATTCTTGCAGTTTGCCGTAGTCTGCGCCGTCGGGCGTCGCCAGGTAGCGGCTCTCGGCGTAGGCCGCGTAGGCGCTTTCCAGCCGGTCCAGCACACTGGGATCCGCGTCGGCACGGGCGGTCAGCAGCGTTTTTGCCTCCCCGCGCGGGAAGTAGTAGAACGTGTCGTCCTGCGCGGTCTGGCCTGCTGCCGCGCCGTCGCCGTCCAGGCGGTAGTAGTCGTTAAAATAGGCGTTATAGGGTGCAAAAGTGTAGGTATCGCCGGCGTGCAGCCGCTGCACAGTCATCTGCTGCGGTGCGGCACCATCGTAAGCGGCCCGCAGAAACGGCAGGTTCGCGATTGCCAAACGGCTGTCACCGTCGGTTTTCCAGCTGGCGGCGGCATTGTCGAACTGCTCGGCGTCCGCAGGCTGCCAGCTATGCCCATCGTATTCCGCGCCGATAAACCCGCGCAGGTAGACCGTCTCCGTCGGCTTCTCGTCGGTCGTAACGAGTAAATCCTCCAGCCCTTGCAGGGCCAGGCCGTCGCTCTGGGTCAGGCTGCCGTCCTCGACGCCGCCCGCCGCCGCGCTGACGTGAAAGTTCAATGCCCCGCCGCTGATTTTTGGCAGCCACTCGATGGCCGCCCCCAGCGCCGCCGCCCGGGCGCGCTCCGTCACCGGCTGCAGAGCATCCAGAGGCAGGGCCAGCACCGGGCGCAGTGCCAGCGCAGGCAGGAACAACACCGCGCAGACCAGCATCATCCCGGCGGCGGTGGTTTTCTGGGTCGTGAGGAAGTTTTCCACATTCGCAGTGTAAACGGTGGAATCTTTTTTGCCCCACAGCCGCCTGCGCCGCACCGACCGCGCCGCCGCCCACGCGCCGACGCAGCCCAGGAGCAGCAGCAGCCAGCCCACAGCTCCGCCGCCCGCGCCCGCCAGCAGCACAAGCACCACGGCAGGCAGCAATACCAAATCCAAAAGCAGCGCGTCGCTGCGCCAGACCGTCACAGCGGCAAAAAACGCCGTGATGGGCACAAGCGCCAGCAGCACAAACAGCCCGCACGCACCCGCCTCACCCACGGCAAAATCCGCGTTGAAACGTGTATTCAGGCATAGCTTCACGGCGTTGGCAAAGGCATCCATGCCGCGCAGGAAGTCCCGCTGCACCAAAAACAGCAGCACCAGATACCCCACGGCCAGCGCCAGCACAGCCCCGCGCTTGGCAGCGGCAGGCAGCGGTGCATAGCACAGCGCCAGCCACAAGGCGCACAGCGCCGCCGCGCCGGGCCAGATCCAGGCGGGCAGCGCCAGCGAAAACGCGCTGTTCACCGCCGCCAGCAGCCCCAGCGTCAGCAGCAAAAGTATCGAGAAATCCACGCAGCCACGCAGAACAGACCGTGCCGCCGCACCCTGCTGGGGCAGCAGCACGCGGTCCACAAATTCCAGCCCGGTGTCCGGGTCAGCGGCCTTGCGGCGGGTCAGGGTGCGCAGCCGGGTCACAGCCGCCCGCCCAAAATGCAGCACGGGCGGCGGGGTGCCGCCATCCTCGGCCAGCAGCGTGCCGGCCGGGTCGGCACGGTAGGCCGTGCCCAGCGGCTCCCGCACGGTCAGCTCGTCCACCTTGGCCGTCAATTTCCAGTGGATTTGTTTTAAGGGATCCCCCACACGGTAGGGGCGCAGGTCGTAGACGCCGTCGGCAATGTCCTGTCCCGCGCGGCTCTCCTGCTCGGCGCGGTTCTGCGGGGTATTGCCCGCGCCGTCGGCCTCTCCCTCGGCGGGCGGCAGCACGCACAGCTCCCACGTTTGGCCGTCCGGCGGGCAGTCCGCCGCAAACAGGCCCAAGTGGTCCCGCACCGTCAGCTTTTGCAGTTTGAACCGCCACAGCCCGCTTTTGGCGGCCCGCAGCGTCACTCGCAGGTCGGCGCGGCCGCCCGGGGCCAGCATGGCGGCACAGGGCAGCTCGATGGCCGTACCGCTCTCGGCATCCTCGGCCCGCAGCACGGCCCGCAGTTCAGGCACGGTGCGCCGCCCGGCGTTTTGCAGGTGCACGGTCACGGCAAATGCCTCGCCGGGGCGCACCGGTTTGGCGGGCAGCTGCAAGGCCGCCGTCACCTGCCGCCGCAGCGTGCGGGCGTCCCACCACAAAAACGCGGTGAACACCACAGCCAGCGCCAGCAGGAACACCACAAACGGCGCACGGCTGACCGCGGCGGCGCAAAACAGCACGGCCAGCAGCAGGCCGCAGCCCACCTTACCTGCCATGGGTCGGTTTCTCCGGGCGGGGGCGCGGCACAGTGTGCAGCACGTCGGCGATCACGTTTTCCACCGTCTCCCCGCCGGTGCGGGCCTGCTCGGTCAGGCTCAGGCGGTGGTGCGCGGTGTCGGCAAAAATCGCGGTCACATCCTGGGGCACGACAAACTCCCGCCCCGAGAGGTACGCCGCGGCCCGCGCCATGCCGGCCACGGCCAGCGACGCACGGGGGCTAAGCCCCAGCGCCAGCCGTGCGTCCTTGCGGGTCGCCTGGGAAAGTTCTACGATATACCGCAAAATTTCCTCATTCATATAAATGTTGTCCACCTCGGCCTGCATGGTCAGCAGGTCGTTCTGGTCCATGACCGGCTGCACGCGGTCCAGCAGACCGTGGCGCGGCTGGCGGGTCAAAATCTCCATTTCAGCCTCGGTGTCGGGGTAGCCCATGACCACGCAGACCATAAAACGGTCGAGCTGCGACTCCGGCAGCATCTGCGTACCGATCGAGCCAACCGGGTTTTCCGTCGCCATGACGGTGAAGGGCTGGGGCAGCTTGCGGGTCACGCCGTCCACCGTCACCGCACCTTCCTCCATGACTTCCAGCAGGGCGGATTGGGTGCGGGCGCTGGTACGGTTGATCTCATCGGCCAAAAACAGGTTGCAGGCCACCGCGCCGGGGTGGTAAACGAACTTGCCGGTTTCTTTTTGGTACAGCGAAAACCCCACAATATCAGACGGTAATACGTCCGGTGTGAACTGTACGCGGTTCTGGGTCAGCTGCATAGCGCGGGCAAACGCCTGGGCCAGTGTGGTTTTGCCCACGCCGGGGATATCCTCCACCAGCACATGGCCGCGGGCCAGCATTGCCATCATGATTTTCAAAATTGCTTCGGGCTTGCCCAGTACGGCCTTGCCCACCTCGGCCGTCACGGCCAGCGCTTTTTCTCGTGTCTGCATCGGTCAGTCCTTTCTGTGGCGGCGCAGGATCAGCCCGCATCCCACCACGGCGGCAATCAGCACAATTCCTGCCCACAGGGCGTTGTTTTCCAGCCAGATCATCCAGTTGGAGTACGCCCCGCCCGCATCCTCGCCGCTGCCCTCGTTCGGCAGCGGGCTGATGCTCTCGGGCGCGATCTCCTCCACGGCGGCGGTGCCGTCGGGGCTTTCCACCGTCACCTGGCGGGGCGCGGCGTCCCAGCTGCCCGCGCACTCGGCCAAATCTTCCTCATGGGTGGCGGGGGCGGTGTCTGGGTCACGCTCGGCAATGACCAGGTAGCGCTGGGTGTTCTGGGTGTAGGGGTGGCAGGTCGTCAAGGTCAACAGATCCCGTCCCGGCTGTATCAGTATCGCATTTATGTCGTCCGGCTGTATAATTTTCAGCTCACACACGTGGTAGGTCAGGGTCTCCCACGGCGTGGTCAGGGTGATTTTGTCGCCGATCTGTATCTGCTGCACGTTGCGCAGCATCTCCGCGCCGTAGTAGCCGCGGTGGGCGGCAATGACCGTGTTGGTGTTCGCGCCGCCCAGCGGCATCGAGGTCTGCCCCAGCAGTGCGCCGCCCCGGGCCATGTTTTCGGTGCTGGCCCCCAGATACACCGGCAAATCTAAATCCAGGCGCGGCACCCACAGTGCGGCGATCATATCATCGGGCAGGCCGTAGGCCGTCAGGTCAAAGGCGGGCGTCTCGTAGGCAAAGGGGTCCTTCAGCCCGCTTTGGCCCGCGGCGTAGATTTCCGCGTTGTAGGCTTGCAGTGCGTCGTATAAATCCGCGTAGGGGCGCGTGTTTTCGGCAGCCGGGTCGTCAGCGGCCACGGCGGCAGACTGCACAAAGGTTTCCACGGCGGCGGTGCTTTTGCGGCGGGTCAGGTATTGGCTGACCGTCGGCTGCAGCATCAGCCCCGCGCCCACCAGTATGGCAAGCCACGCAAAAATTTGCAGCAGCAGGCGTTTCATCAGTCTTCCTCCTCGCGCTTTTTGCAGCGGTGCAGCAGCAAAAGCAGCAGCAGTGCCTCGCCGCCTATGATAATACTGCCGGTCACGCTGATCCACGGCCAAGCGTCCACCACGCGCTTGACGATGTTGCCGGTGTTCAATGCCTGGTACTGCACGGCCTGCGGGGTGTCGGCGTCCTCGTCCTCGCCGTTGTAGGGCACGCGCACGCCGCGCACCAGCATACGGTGGGTGTTGATTGCATAGGGCGTGCAGGTGACAAGGGTGCAGTAGTCCCCGCCGGGGATGATTTCCAAATCCTCGGTGTGTTCCGGCTCCACGACCTTGACCTGGTCAACCTGGTAGGCTAGGACTTCGTCCATGACGTGCAGGTAAAATTTGTCACCCTCCTGCATTTTGTCCAAATCGGTAAACAGGACGGCCTCGGCCAGGCCGCGGTGGCCTGTCAGCACGCTGTGGGTGCTGTCGCCGCCAAGCGGATAGCTCGACCCTTCCAGATGGCCGACGCCCTTGAGCAGCACCTCGTCGCTGGTGCCCTCATAAATCGGCAGATTGACGTCTATTTTGGGGATTTTTATGTAGCCCAGGCTCTCGCCTACGTCCATCAGGTCCACATAGCTTGTGCCGGTGTCGGCGGCTTCGCCCGCCGCGTCGCGGCCCACGGCATTGCTGAGCTGTTCGTTATAGCTGCGGGCCGCTTCTTTCGCAGCATCGAGCTTTTCTGTATCCATGGATTGGACGGTATCGTCGTAGCTGTCAATGACCGCCGACGCATGGCGCTGTGCCACCGCGTTGCTGACGACCGGGTACATCGCCACGCCGATGCCCGACAAAATCATCAGCGCCGCAAATCCAAGTTTTAATTTGCCTGTGGTATCCATAGGTGTGCCTTTCTGTTCGTGGGGGAAAATATCTGTGGCAATTTGCAGGGGCCGATGCCTGCATCGGCCCGCAAGCCGCCCTTGTCAAAGACAGACTCCCCCGGGACGGGGGAGGTGGCGCGAAGCGCCAGAAGGGGAGCGGTGGCCGCCATCGGCGGCCGGAGGGATTCCACCCCGCCGCCATATCCCCCTTGCCTTATATTATACCCCCATAACCACCATAGGGGAAGAGCCAATCCCGGCCCTTCCCCTATGGGTTTACCCTTCTAATTATCTTTTGGTGTTTGCATCATGCGGTTTTAAGTGCGGTCGTTCTTCTTTTTCATGCTGAACAGCACCGCCACACCGGCCAGCACCAGCAGCACGCCGATACCGCTGAACAGGAGTGTGCCAAAACCACCGGTGACAGGCAGCTGGAAGCCGCTGCGGTTGATGATGGTAATGGGGTTATCCGTAGTAGATGCCGCATCCCCAGTATAGGTTGTGCTCGAGTACTTGTTCTTTTCCAGTTTTCCGTCTACATAGGTCGTGCTCGTAGTCCACTTGGTTTTGTACTGCTGATTCAACTTTGCATCAACAGGCTGGGACAGCAGGTTGTAACCATCCAGCGTCTTGGTTTCAACAAATCTGTAAGTACCCTTCGGCAGACCTGTGTAGGTCAGTTTGCCGTCAGGGCCAGTAGTACCAGCGTCATCACCTCTTCCCGCATTTAATGCATCGGCATGAGGAATCAAAATCCATGTTTCATTCGCATCTGTTGCCAGACCCAATTCGACAGCATTTTTTACCACATCACTGGACTTTGCGTACGTTTTACCGGCAATCACTACCGTATTATCGGTTCCCCATTCGTCGGTTTCAATCTTTTTGTACAGTTCAAAGGCAACGCCCGGCATGGCCTTACCGCTGTAATTACCGCCTTCGCCCTTTTTCAGAAGGCTGGTCGAGAAGGTATAAACAACGCTCTGGTCCTCGATTTCGTAAGGCTCATTTTCGCCTTCTTCCGCTTTAGTCGTATCCGTCGTGCGGGAGTACTGCAACTTTGCGCTGTTCACGTTACCGCTACCAGCAACAATAGCATCTTTCTGTACAGTAGCAGTATAGGTAATGGTAATCTGACCGCCAGCAACACTTGCAAGGTTTGCAGGCGTAAAGGCAATCGTCAGAACAGAGTTCTTACCTTCAGTTTTAATCTCCGGTGTTCCATAGGCACTTGTAATGTCTGTAACTGTATTGTCCTTGTTCTTTGCAGATACAGTCACCCTACCAGTATCATGCACTAACTGTGCTGCCACCGTCGTATCCGTAACGGTAAAAGTTCTCAGCTTAGCAATATTTGCAGGGACATCAATGGTCAGCGTATAGGTAACTTTATCACCAACACCGTAGTCAGCCTCGTGGTTGCCAACGGTCGTGCCGTCCGTGTTCGTAACTGTACTGCTCCCATCGCGCTTAGTAACAGTCTTTTCCACGTCGGGCTTGTAGTTGTAAACAGTCAGTTTAGAATCCTCTGCACTGATAGCAAAAACGCCTTCCGTCGCATTTACCACGTCATTGCCGGTCAAGTCTGTATTTGCAGCAACTTTACCGTCTTTATCAATAGCGAATGCGTACTTTGCTTTGGTGTCCAGAATATAGCCTGCGTCAGCATTATCTGCATAGCCAGTCTCCATAATGTAATAGGAGCCTTTGCGCAGATTGGAAAATTGAATTTGACCGTTCGCAGTCACTTTGTCTGTGCAGTCAGTAACTGCGGTATATGTACCATCCGTATCGCTCTTTCTGTACAGCGTAAATTTAACGCCGTCCAAACTTACTGCATTTGCAGTATCAGAGCCAGTAACGCCCTTCTTCTCAAGAGTCACATTGCCCTGTGCGATGCTGTTCTTGGGGTAGACCGTAACATCATACATCCAGACCTCATTATTGGGGTTTGTCGTTTCATCTTCGCCCGCACCAATACGAGTCATGGGAATAGAAACCAGGAACGGTTCTGCTTTCTGTGTGACCGCCTGCGGCAGGGTGGTCTCAATCACCAAATACAAGCCAACTTCCAAGCCGGTAAATTCAACTTTACCGGCCTTGTCCGTCTTCTTTTCACCGGACGATTCACTTGTTTCTTTAACTTCTTTGCCTTTCACTTCATCTGTTAAATTTTCGGCAGTGAACTCCGTCGTATTCGCTTTAAAGTAAGTCTGGTACTTAACCGCATCCCCTGTGGTGATACCGTCATAATACTTAACGAGTTCGCCAGCGTCCATTACCTTATAAATGGTAAAGCCTACATTTTCCAGTGCCTCACCACTCGGGTTAATAACAGTTTCACCCTTTCCGGCAGGTTCCGTCGGGATGGTCTCTGTCATTGAGCGCTTATAAATTGTGATAGAGCCCGTTTTGCTCTTGTTAATCGTACTTGTGGTGTACTTGGGCGGCGTTGTGCCAGCGCCTTCGCCATCCGCGGCGGCGGGGAGGGCGCAGACGCTGAGGGCCATTACGGCGCTGAGGACGCCGGTAAGGAAACGTTTTAGTTTCATCTGTCATAACCTCTTTCTTTTTAAGATTATCGTAGCGGGGAAATCGGGGGCCATATCAGGAACGCTTGCCCCCTTTCCGATTGTAGCGGAATACCAGCACCAGCAGCCCGGCCACCAGCAGCGGCAGGCCGATCAGCAGCCACAGGCTGGGGGCGTCCGCGCCGGTGTGCGGCAGCGTAAAGCCCTTGCGGTTGTTGATGATCAAACTCACCTTGTAGCCCTCGGCGGGGTTGCCTTCCACAATGTTTTGTTTTTCGCCGTTTATCCGGCATTCGCCGTTTTGCAGGGTAAACTCGATCGGTGCGGCCAGCAGGTTGTAGCCGTCCACGGTTTTCAGCTCCGTTAAACGGTAGCTGCCCTCAGACAGGTTTGTAAAACTGCACTTGCCCGCGGCGTCGCCGTCGCCCGCAGTCTTCCCGGACATGAAACCTGTGCTGTTGTTAAACGTCGTATCAACGTTGTTGCCGTTCAGCTTTTCCAGCTTGAACTCCACGCCGTTCAGCAGTTTGGGTTTGTTGCCGTTCTCGTCAAGTCCCTGCTTGGTGATAGCCAGCTCATACACCGGCGGCACCTGCTTGTTGGTCAGGATAAGCGATACCGAATTAACCTCTTCCGTTATGGTTTGCGCGGCGCTGTCAACTTTGTAATTATAGTCACCCAGTTTCAGCGTGCCGCCCGTTGCGGTGTACCCATCACCTTGCGCCGATTCCATCACGCGGTACTCATAATAGGTATTGTTATTGTCGCTGATGTCATAGGCATCCATGCCGTGGAACGTGTGTGTCCACGTTCCATTCGTCAGTTCAACTGCCGTGTCCGGCACATCTGTCCATCTTTCATCCGCACTGTCCGCATGGCGGCGCTGCAATTTGACCCAAATCGATGCCGGCAGGTCGGCGGTAAGCACGTCACCTTTGGCATCCTGCCATGTCTTTTTTACAGTAATAGCGATCGGCTTGTGTGCCGTGTTGGTGAACACCACCTGAACGCTGGATGTCGTGTCCTCACCAATATTGACGCAGGCTTTGTCGCCGTCTGCCGACGGTTTGCCGTTCACGGTGACGCTCTTGATATACTGATTCTTCGGGGTGTTTTCTGTGATTGTAACCTCCGTGCCAATCGGTATCCCGTCCAGCTTATAGGGTTCGCCGACTTTCACTTGAACTGTTTCGGTTACTTCCTTGTTGCCTTCCAAGTTCATACCGCCGATGTTCGAGTACTGCACGGTAAAGGTGTACGTTTCCTTCCCCAAAGTATCTAGCTCGTCGTCCGGCACCTGTTTGGTGATGCTCAGCGAGCCGGTTTTGACTTTGTTGATGAATTTCACCTTCAACTTGGTGAACTGGTCTGTACCATCCGGGTCCCTGTACGAGCGGAACACGATGGAGTTTTCCTCCGGCTTTTGGGTTGTTGTGTAGCCGATGTTATTGATTTGCTGTCCGTCTTTGGTGCCCGTTATGTACTTTTCCTTACGGCCATCATCCGGGGTTGTGCCATTGCCCCGCATTGTTGTCACATCGGTTTCGACCTCAACGGTACTATCGCTTGGGTTTTGCGTGACGAGCTTGCCGTTCTCGTAGATTTCCCAGGTGGGGGCATACAGTTTCTGGTCGTTCTGGTCGGGGTATTCTTGCAGCGAGATATAACTGCCGCGCCGGAACTGGTCCGCAAAGGTGACGATTTCGCCGTTTTGCAGGGTAAACGTGCCGTCGCTGTTCACCTCGCGGATGTTTTCGCCCTCGCTGGTGGTATACTGTGCACCGGCCGCGTCCATCAGTTTGCCCTTATTTACCGAGCCGTAGTCCTTGATGGTATACTGCTTGGTCGTAAAGCCGATGCCGGAGCTGCCGCCTGCATCCGTTGTTGCCGTCGGGTCCAGTGCGGCATAATGGGTCGCCCAGTTTTTGATGCCGACCTTGAACTGGCGGGTGGAATCCGTGAAGTAGGGTTGCAGCGAGTCACGAACCTTGGTCGCATCGACCTGTTTTTCCACCTGCAGCTCGTTATGGTCCGGGAAGTTGAACGCCACCGCCATGTTGGACTCCCACATACCGCGCTCCATGTAGTACATGGTAAGGGTGTGCTTGGTGTTCTTGGGGAGCGTCATCAGTTCTTTGTTCTGATATTTGTCGCTCTGATAGTTGAACGTCCTGGTTGCGGTGTTATCGTTCTTGTTAGCCTTGTTAAAGGTTACAGTCTTTGGCTTCTCCATCTTCTCATAGGTAATACCAAAGCCATCTGTTTGGCCCGCTTTCGCGTCACTGACATACGCTGTTACTGTATTTTTGTCGCCTGCTGCGCTAAATTCCAGCAGACCGTCAACCCTACCATGCGCACCACCGACGTCCAAAACCAGCTTGTTGTCGATAAACACCCAAACATCATCATCGCCGGAGAAGAAGAACTTGATGGGGACTTTCTCATCTTTTCCTACTACGACATTGCCGTCATCTGTCAACGTAAAGTCAAATTGCAGCTTAGCACCAAAGCCGTAGTTATACTTGTTGGCACCTCCGTTTGTGTACTGGTTGAAGGGGAAGAACCCGTGACCAGTCTCGGTGTTTGACGAATCTCGGTTCGAAGAATGCGAATCCGTGCCGCTGCCCTCTAAGTAATAATCCTTTCCATCCTGTTTTAGATAGAGTGACGTTTCATTACTATCGAAGTACCAGTACTGCGCTGCATTTTCCGGGTCACTAGCATTGTTTTGATCTGCAAAGACCGGTGCTTGCTTAAAGGGGAACGCAACATCTTTGTAGACCTTGCCCAAAACCGCTTTTGCTTTGTTATCGCCTGTCAAGAATGCCTCATTAAAATGCGGTTCTATAAGCGTTGTTCCCGCTATAGTTGGGCTTCCGTCACTAGTCAAATCGGTATTGACCAGACCCTGGAAGGCGCTATGAACGCGCTGTGTATAATCTCCCTCCCTTTTATTCGCATCGTAAGTCGCATTGTAATTTGAGTTATTTGCTGCTATAAAGCGCCAATAGCTTTTCCGTGATTCTTCGTCCGTCCCATGGTCATACCAACCCCAGCCGTACAGTCCCAGGTTATTTGCAATGGCTGCAAAACTATCGCCCATTCTGCTTGGCTGGAAATGACCGGTATAAAGCGGATACTGGATTGTCTTACTATTTTTAGTGGCATACTCGCTGTAATAATCACTTAGGGCACGGTCAAACTGTTCAAACGTAACATAACTGCGCTGGTCGTTATACTTCTCGTAGTTATAATTTGCTCGGTTATTTCCGTTCAACTCGTAATCCGAGTAGTAGTCATACAGCGTTGTACTGATATACTTTGTGTTAGCTTGCTGGGTAAATTCCTTCTTTTCAAGATTAACGACCGGTTCCCTGTTCTGGTCGACCTTCTTCTTGCCCGCTTCCGCATCGCGGATATCAGATTTTTTACCCCAATAGCCATCCCGATAACCGCCGCCGTAGGTAATGTCATCGCCGGTGTCCGCATAGAAGCACGGCTCTTCCAGGCTGCTATCCCATGTCAGCGTGTTCGTTGCACGGCCATTGATTTTGTCCGTCGGCGTCGGCGGGGTTTCTGTATCGGAGAACTGTACGCTCGTATAGCCTTCCGGGACATTTACATACCAAAGGTGTCTTGACTCGGAACGATCCTCCAGCCGGGTCATCTCACCTGTCGACGGCTCTTGGCCGGCCCCGGTCAGGATATAGTAGAGCTTTCCGTCGTTTCCCGGCATTCCGTCTGTCGTTTCGGAATCGTTCTGGTACGACATATCCGAGAACGTCGCGTCAAAGTAAATGCGTGTTGTGTTGGGCACGCCCCACTGGACGTCAGACGGCCCTTTGTAGATAAAGCAGTAATTCGTTTCGGCGTTATACTGGAATGTACCTACCTCTTCCGAAGCAACGTCATCGTTGTAGAAGTTATAGTACGGTTTGCCGATGTGGCTGCCGCTTGCATCGGTGAATCTGACATAGCGGTAAGAACCATCCGGAATCGTGATGTCCTTAAAGACTTCGCCTGCGGCAAGCGATTCAATGGTCTGCGGCTTGCCGTCTGCCGTGTATCCATTACTGTCTTTTTTGTAGAACGTTACTGTGATATTGGTGAGTTCGTTCTCCGTTTTGTTTTGAAACGAGATTTTCTGGCCGGTGTAGGGAATCTTCTGGGCGACATCGGCGTAGAGTTTCAGGCAGTTGGGGTTCCATGTGGTGTCTGTGGTGTCACTTAGGCCGTCCGCGTCAAAGATATGGTCCCCCATGGCATCAACATACAGCCATGGGTTCTTGTCATTGCCTAACGGCCCATCCATTTTAATCTCATGCCCATTGGCACGGAATTTTATGTAGCGATAACCGCCATGTGTACATTCCGCCCCTTTGTCGCCGTCTTTGTATCGCAGACGCACGACATAAATTGGGCGTCCATCCTTGGTCGTATAGCCTGGGACTCGGTTCATTTGGCGGATTATCTCAGTATCCTTGTCATCATTACCCGAGCCGCGCCTGCCTGTGAATTCGACCGTCTCGCTTTCGCCCCAGTCGGCAGGCGGGGCAAAGTAGAAGGTGTACGTCGTGCCGGATACCGGGCTGCCGCCCTCCGCAACTGCATTGACTGCCGCGAAGGTTACAAATCTTTCTTCGCTTTCGCTGTTCTCTTCGTCATCCGGTATCGGCGTCACGGTGGGCGTCGGTTTCGGGGTCGGTTTCGCGGTGGGTGTCGCCGTCGGGGTCGCCGTGGGCGTCGCCGTCGGCGTGGGGGTCGGGGTCGCCGTGGGCGTCGCCGTCGGCGTGGGGGTCGGGGTCGCGGCGGGCGTCGCCGTCGGCGCGGGGGTCGGGGTCGCGGCGGGCGTCGCCGTCGGCGTAGGGGTCGGGGTCGCGGCAGCCGCGCCGTCCGGGGCGGTCTTGTCCTCGTCGGTCTGCTCATCCGGCAGGGTTTCGGCGGTGGGGTCGTTTCCTTGCTGCATCGTTTCCACATTCTGCGCAGAAAGGGCGTCGTCGGTGCCCTCCGCGCAGACGGGCAGAGCCAAACCCGCCAGCAGGCACAGAGCGGCCAGCAATGCCGCTGCGCGCTGCAGTACAGAAAATTCCTTTTTCATCAGCCTGCCCTCCCTTGCCTGACAGAGCTTATTATTCCACAGCCTGCTGTGGAATAGGAAAGGGGGCCGGCCCCTTTCCCGTTGCGCAACCGCTGGTGCGCAACCTCGTTAAAAATACGCAGCAGCCTTTTTTGCCGCTGCCTATCTGGTTTTTACATTTCTTATATAAAAATATAGCACTCTTGTTGCGAAATCGCAATATATCCAGCTTGATTTGCTTAATTTCGGCATTTTGCAAAAAGAGTCAGTCATATTTTTGTACACTTCGTCGGTTGGTCTTGTACAACTCGTGTCGAATCAGTTGCGCAGTTAGGCAAACTTGGCAGGTTTTGTCGGATTTATTGCGCATTTGTTGCGCGAATGTTGCACAAAATTTGTTTCGTGGCGGCTATCGGCGGGGAAAGCGGGCAAGTCAGGCACGGCGGCAAAGCCCCCTCCGGCCTTTGCTTTGCCTGGGATACGCAAAAAAGCGTGGGCGTTCTGATGGACAGAACCCCCACGCACTATAAACTATGGATTTACGCCTTCGTCGGCTTGACCTTCTCGGCAATAACGCAAATTGCCACGGTCAGCAGCATATCGGGCAGGGTGTAGCCTACCGGGGTGTCAACACCCATCAGCAGGCGGTAGGCGATGAAGCCCACCAACCAGATGACCAGATTGCGCGCGTCGGCGGCCACGGCAAAGCGATCGCGCTTTAAGATAAAGTGGTCGGCGATCTGCACCGCGATCATCGGCGCAAAGACCGAGCCGATCAGGTACAAAAAGCCCGTGATATCGTCCATCGGGAACAGAATAGCCCCCAGCGTGCCGATGACCGTCACGACGATGGCCGTTTTTTTGCCGTCCAGCTTGGCGGACAGGCTCTCGGCGGAAATGCCCGCGCTCCACGCATCCAAAAATGTCGTGGTAACGGTGGAAAACACCAGAATGACCAGCGCGGCAATGCCCAGCCCCGCCTTGACCATGATGACGGCAATGTCATACTCGCCGGTAAAAATCGCCGCGCCCATGCCGATGACGTACATCCAGCAGGACACCGCGCCG
>OGCN01003113.1_pt1 | contig 16559 bp, 9 predicted proteins | sample 1570181 | NCBI WGS metagenome assembly OGCN01 (sample SAMEA4370584, study PRJEB24528) | human gut metagenome | reverse complement strand
TTTGCCTTTTCAGGATGTAGTCCTGCTTTTCCAGATAAGCCTGTCCGCCGTATTCTGGCACTTCGTCCAGTTCCAAGCCATGGCGTTTGGCAATCTCAAACAGCATCGTGCGGCAGGCTGCATCAAACGTAATCTTGCGGTTATTATAACGGCCAAGGGGCTTGTCCGGCTTTGGCAGTTCAAAGCCAAGTGCGTCCAACGCCTTTTCCTGCTGGGGTGCAATCTCTCCATACTTATTTTCACAGTCGAACACATGGCGTTCGTGGATGTGCGGTGTTCCCTCATCCAGATGTAACGCCCAATCCAGAATGTGAACGTGCTTGCCAAAGCGCTCGTGGAACTCATCCATAAATTCTGTGGCGATTTGAAAATGCTCTTTCGGGGAAGCGTGGCTTTCCAATGTTCCAAGCTGATAGATGCTTTCTTCAGGGCAGGTTTTCTTGCTGACAAGCAAATCTTCGGTGGAGCGGTTTCGTTCTGTGTGCCGGATTTTGGCGTTGCGCTCGTTCTGCTTTTCGGTGAAGTTCGTGTAGTGGAGTTTGTAGTAGAGCTTTTCGACTTCTTCAAAGGTGTCAGCCAGACTATCCACATCTTTGGGCTGCAGGGCAGAACGGATGCCGTTATAACAATCCCAATAGATGTTTTGCTGGACACGCTCTGGGTCGATATGCTCGCTGTTGGCAATTTCAAAACTGCGGTCATTGTGCTTTGGGTTATAAGTGCCGTGCTTTCCGGCGCGGCCATTGTGTCGGGTCAGTTTCAGCGACCATCTCTCCTTTCTGGGGTCACGCAGAGAGCGCCGTGCGCGGGGTAGGGGCAACGCGGTGCAGCGAAGCTGCAAATCTGCCGCCCGCTATGCGCCAGATAATACCCAGTAGGATATGACGCACAGCATCACATCCACTGGGCAAGGCTGCCGCCCTTGACCCGCGCAAAGATCTGCGATCTCTGCACTCTTGCGCCGAACAACCTGACAGACAAGACTTTGCGAAGTCCTCTCTGCCAGCTTGCCCGGTTCTTCTTCGGTGTCGGTCTGCCCGCAAGCTGTTCCTGCCCGATCTCCTCCGGCGTATGGCTTCTTCTTGGTGCGCTCGTGTCGTGGCGGCACTTCCCCGAAAAAGCATATTAACTTGCAGCCGATCATGCTGTTGTCAAGGTACAGTGTGGTTTTGTAAGAAGTCGAGGGCTTTCAAAAATGCGAGTAAGACTGTTTTTGAAAGTAGTCCCTACACCCTATACAAACTTAACAGGGTGTTTTTAAACGGGGGGCTTATGAAAATTCAGGGAATTTTCACTTTTTCAAACAACCTCCTATACCTATAACATTCTAAAAAGGGTGTTTGGCATACAGATTTTCAAATTTTGTTGAACTGCCTAATTTTAGAATATAGATTTTGTTCATTATCCACTTATAGAACTAGCGGAAAGCCGTTTTACAAAAGATTTTGAAAGCCTCTACACTAATAGGAATCCGCAGGACCGTTTTGGAATACAGTTTTGAAAATTTCACAATTTTAGACAAAAAGAAAAACGGCAAAGCGGATAAAATCCACTTTACCGTTTTAGAAGATATTCTATTACGCTGCGATTGCGTTGGCGTTGACCTGTTCAATGGTCTTGCGAATACCAAGCCATACACTCAAATCTGTAAAGACCTCTACGATGCTTCCCTGATCTGTAAAAGGCGGCTCCTGCAAAACGGAGAGGTCTTTCATCATGCCATTATGTACGATGTACTCGACAATCTGGTTGACAAAGTAAATCTGTCGACTGTCGAGGTTAGCACCGTCCAGATATTGCGAAAATGCAGCTTTCGCCGCAGCCATATCAAGACCAACGATTTCCCGCACGAATTCTCCCAAAGGCTTTGTGCCATATTCGGCTTCATAGTCCTCTTTTGTGCCAACCTCACTCCAAAGAATTTTTTCGAGTTCTTTGACATCTTCGGCAGTGAGCGGGATGTTGCCTTTCAGTTTGGCAATGGCTGCATTATCCTGATGCTGCCGTACATAGTACTCAGCTTTTGCCTTGTAATTTTTCAGATCATCGTTTTCCAGCTCGGCCTCCTTCCATTCTGTCGAAAGAATTTCGTCCGAGAAATCTGTGGTGTACCGTACACGCTCGATGGGAATGTACTTGATCAGGTCACGCAACTCTTTTCGGATGTGCTCAAACTCGTTCACATCGGCAGTTTTGATATAGTCGGTCTGGATAATTTTTTCAAGCAACGCACGTTTCTGATCGATCTCTGGAATATTGGACACGCTCGCAACCGCTTTCGCTTTTTTCAGCAGCTCGTTGCGGCCATGAGTGTACGGCTTCCCAGCAAGGTATGCCAATTCGATGCCATACAGCAATGCATCAAAACGAAGTGCTTTCGGGTCATCCGGCTCCGGTTCAATCAAGGGCGCAAGTTCCTCCCGGGCAATCAAGGTGTCTGCATACGTTAGAGCATTGTAACTGTTTTTATCCGCATACAACTCGACATACTTCAAATGCTGTTTGACTGCAAAGTTGTCACGATTCAGCTTTTGCACCTGACTGACCATGTGCTCCACCAGTGAAGTACGGAACGCTTTCAGTTCTTCCGTTTGGAACTGCATATTCTGCAATTTATACGCAATTTCAAACTGCAGGCCGAAAATCGCGCCCTGAACGGCAATCATATTCGGGGTGGCATTTCCTTTGTTCATGCGGAAAAATTCAAAATTTCCGCAGAAGTCAAAAATGTAAAACTTATTCTTGTCCTCACCATCCAGAAGTCCCGGACACAGGCGTGTACCGCGTCCGATCATCTGCCAGAACTTTGCCTTGCTTAGAACCTTTTTGAAAAAGACCAGATTCAGAACCTCCGGCACATCGATGCCAGTGTCCAGCATATCCACCGAAATGGCAATCTGCGGCAACTTCTTCGGGTCTGAGAATTCGTCAATGGCACTCTGCGCATAATTGAGCCGATTGTCGATCACCATGGCGTAGCCGTTCAGGTGAGGATATTCCTGATTGAACACTTTGAGGATTTCCTCTGCATGATCGTGGCTCTTGGCAAAAATAATCGTCTTGCCGATCTTACTGCCGTAGTCGATTTTCAAGGCGTTCTGCATCACGACATTCAGGACCTGCCGGATGGTGTCCTTGTTGAACAGCCAACTGTTCAGAGCAGATGCATCAATGCTGGCCGGCAGGTTGCCGTTTTCATCCTCAAAGGTGTTTTCGTAGGCTTCCCGTTCTTCGTCCGAAAGCTCATCATAGGTGATGCCTTTCTTCATGAACTTTACTTCGCTCTCCACCGAGAGGAAGTCAACCAGAAAGCCATCCTTGACGGCCTGCGCCAGCTCATAGCCATAGGTGGGCACACCGTTTTCGAGGTCAAAGATCTCGTAGGTGTTTTTGTCGATCTCATCCTTGGGCGTGGCAGTCAGGCCAACCAGCGGTGCATCGAAATAATGGAAGATGTCGCGGTATTTATTGTAGATGGAGCGGTGTGCTTCGTCGCAGATGATCAAATCAAAATGACCACAGGTGAACAGCTTGCCCTCTGCATCGTGAACGGAATCAATGCAGTTCATCATGGTCTGATAGGTCGAGAACACGCAGTGCGCCGTAAAGTTGTCTTTCTCCTCGCAGAGATTCGTCACGGAAAGCTCCGGCAGGAGGTTGACGAAGCTGCGCTTTGCCTGCGTCACAAGGCTGTTGCGGTCGGCCAAAAACAGCACGTTTTTGACCCAGCCATGCTGCAATAATACATCTACCAGTGCAATGACGGTACGGGTCTTGCCGGAGCCTGTTGCCATAACAAGCAGAGCCTTGCGGCGGTTCTTGCGGCCAAAGCTGTCACAAACAGCCTTGATGGCACCTTCCTGATAGTACCGTCCGGCAATGTTTTTGTTTACATCCACATTGGCAAGGCTGGTGCGCATTGCTTGCAGATTGAACCATTTTTCAAGGTCGCGCTTGGAGTAAATGGAAGCGACCTTGCGCTCGGGATAGATATTGTCCACAATGCGGGTATCGAAACCGTTGGTCAGGAATACCACCGGGCGACGGCCAAACTGCTTTTCGAGAATATCTGCATACAGCTTTGCCTGCTGACGGCCTACTGCAACATCCTTACAGGTGCGCTTTGCTTCGATCACAGCCAGTGCACGGCCATCATCGCCGTACAGGACATAATCTGCATAGCCGGTGCCGCTCTTGTTGGGCATCCCGGGCAGAGGGACCTCGTTGACCCAGTTTTTGCCCTCGACCCACCCGGCATCGGTGAGCATGGAGTCGATATACAGTTTCCGGGTCTTGTATTCCGAAAGTTCCAGCGGCTTGGGTACATAGGTGGGCTGCTGCGTTTCGCGGCGGGCGGTCAGCTGCGCCTTGAGCTCAGCGTTTTCTTTGATGAGTGCATCCAAATCCACATCCGGCAGGGCGGGCTGTGCAACGGGTGCAGCAGGCTGTTGTGTGAGCAGGGAAGCGTCAAATTTCTTTTCCTGATAGCTTGTTCCGTAGCAATACGCCACGAAATCAAGGAACAGAAACAGGTTTTCGAGGCATAGCTCCGCCTGTTCCCGGCTGATGCTGCGGCTTCCGTGGGCGGCATCATTGCCGCGCTTGCGGATAAAATCCATCCGCCGCCACAAATCATCGTCCACAATGTCGTGAAACTCTTCTGTGCTCATCAGGCTGATGAGCTTATCATCCCACGGCTTGACGAGGGAGCTGTCCACCGAATACATCCATTTGACTGCAAATTCCATGGCACGGCGGCAGTCCAGCACAGCGGTGGCCGCATCAATGGGCAGGATCCTCTCCGCAGCGATCGCGGCATCCGCAAAGCCGGAAAACTGCGGGTCATCTTTCAGAAAGTCAAAGTTGGTCAATTCTCACACCTCCCGGCTTCTATTTTGAACGATTTTCAGCCAAAATGCAAGTGCTTTGCGCAAAAAGTTCTGTGAGCAATTTTGATTTGTCTACCTCGGCTACAAAGGCGGCAAACTGATTCTGGAGGGAAAGAGGTGGTAGCGGAATAGCAAGCTGAGATAATGTTTGCTGATTCAGATTTTGAATATTTGCACCACGCCCGGCCATCTTCTTGCGTACAGAATCAGCTTTTAGAACTCTGAGTAGGTAAGCAACAGAAGCTTCCTCACTTGTCAGCCTGTATCGGATGCAGAATCCGCTGTATGTAACAGGAACATTTGCAGGATAGATTGCTAAACAGCGTCCAACCAATTCTTTATTGCCATTGGAGCGAACAAAAACAATATCGCCATCTTGAAGTAAATAATCAGGGTCTGGCGATTCATTAAGCGCAACAAACGGTAAATTTTCAACTTCGTGAATTGTTGAACGGTCTTTGAAATCACCAACACCTAAACAGTGAATTTCAACGCCATGATCACCTTTATGAAAGTTCATGCCATTTTTACAATAGCCTAAGTCAAACAAACTTTTCGTTTCCCAGCACTTTTCGTTCTGTATAGGGTCCCCAAACATCTCCACAAATCGAGCTTTGACAAGTTCATCCAGCTTGGTAAGCTGCGCTTGACGGCTATCCAAAGCATTTTTTGCATGGTGAATCGTTGTCAATGCCAACTTTTGCTGCTCGATATCAGGAAGTGGGACGTCCAACTCCAACAGTGTCGGGGTTGGCAAACTTCTTCTGCGCGCAGTTGAACCACGCAATTTTGCCTTATAATAGTCAATCGCACGATTGCAGCGTAACGCATATTCCAAAAATTCAGGGATGATTTTTGTCTGGTCAACATCCCAGATGCCATAGGCAGGGCTTACAATTCCGGCATCTGTGATTCGCTGCGTTGCGAGAACACCCTCGTCAATCGGAAAGCCGATAACAAGCTGATTGCGATGCACAACTTTATAAGTGGATTTATCCTGCGATGCAACTGATTTCTTGAACTTGTCACTCTGGAAAACCAAGCCATTGTGCATGGTCATCGAAAGCACTGGATAATCGTCATTTCCGCACTTTTGGAGCTTAGCAGGCTTTATCAAAGTGCCGAGTTTCACCATTTTTACTGTGGTCATCGTTTCCTCACCAAATTAGAAGTTGCCTTTTCAGGCGATAAACTTCTGGTGGGAGGTCTTGACGTTGTTCTGATTCACGATTGCATACTGCATGGTGGTGCCGATCTGCGAATGACCGAGGATTTTCTGCACCTGCTCAATGGGCATTCCCTTGTCGATGGCGCGGGTAGCCATGGTGCGGCGGAATTTATGCGGGTGGATCTTGTCCAGATTCAGCTCGCGGCCCAGCTCCCGCAGACGAATCTCCACGCCGCTGATCTTCAAACGGTCAAACGGGGCATCCAGCGTCACGAATAGCGCCGGGTTTGCATCGGTGCGGGAGCGCAGATAGTCCTGTAAATGCAGCTTTGCCTTTGCATCAAAATAAACCCGGCGCTCCTTGTCGCCTTTGCCGAACACTACACACTCGCGGGCTTCAAAGTCGATTTCTGAAATGTTCAGATTCACCAGCTCTCCCACACGAATGCCAGTGGAATACAACAAATCAATCATGGCAAGGTCGCGCGCACACTTGCAGTTATCCCGCAGGCGTTCAATAGCTTCGTCCGAGATGGTTTCCTTCACGGGCTGTTTGGTCTTGATTTTATGGATGCGGCGCATGGGGCTTTTGAGGATGTAGTCCTCTTCTTCCAGCCACGAGAAAAAGCTGGAAATATTCCGGCGCACATTGTCGATGGTCACTTTGCCGCAGTTGTTGATCTTCTGATATTCCACCAGATACCGCCGGATCTCTTCGGTGGTCATCTTGCGCAGGGGCGTGTCCACGGTTTGCAGCAGCCGCTCCACGGTAACGCGGTAATACTGGATGGTGCGCTCAGAGCAGCCCTCGATTTTCTTGGCATCAAGGAACAGCTTCAGATATTCCTCGTTGGAAATCTGCTCTTTCTGCGCTTCGGATTCGGAAAACGTCTGCAACAGCACCTCTTGCAGCTTTTTCATCTGCGCAACATTCAGGTACTCTGCCATCTCGTTGATGATCTTCACGATTTTGTCTTCCATATTGGCGCACTCCTTTTCTGGTGTACCAACATCCTACTCCGGCAAAGTGCCTGTTGTTGCTTATTATCAGCCAAAATACTGTTGCATCAGGCTGTCAAAGAGTAATTGTGTCTGGTCAAGGGCTTTCTGCACTTCAACTTTTGATTTGTCTACTTCTTCTACAAAGGCAGCAAACTGGTTCTGGAGGGAAAGAGGAGGAAGCGGAATTTCAATACTACGAACTTTTTGGATACCAAATGCAGGCTGGGAGGTGGATTTCTTTTCTGCATCAATAATTCTATCCATATACTCGGATTCAAAAATTGCAAATAAAAATCGCGGATTGATTTTGTCTTTTTGTGGTTTAATAAGAACGGTATTAGCAGATAGCGTATAATCACAATCAGTGGGGAGAAAAAACGGCTTTCCAATCGTTCCAATTTTCCCAATAATAAAATCTCCATCATTTAATGTATAACGATTTTTATGTTCTTTTAGAACATCTTTTCCGACTTTTCGAGCAGATTTAAAAGCGATTTTTCTTGTTTGATAGTTACACTCGGCTATACCGATATACGGAATACCATCCAACGATACAGGAGGGGTTCTATGACTCGGCTGTGGATCAATAGTATCGGCCACATCTCCAATTTCACAGGTAGACCATCTATCTAGCTCATAAACGAAGTTGCCGAACATCTCCACAAATCGAGCTTTGATGAGTTCATCCAGCTTGGTAAGCTGCTGCTTTCTGAAATCAATGCTAGACGATACCCGATTAAGCATATTTACAATTTCAAGCTGATTATCGTATTCGTGAAGCTGAATTTTTATAGTAGATAGAGTGGCTTTGTTCAGCGTAGCACCCATAACTGCTTTATTGGTTCCCTTACTCCAATCCTTTGCGCGAAGCAAGTAGTATAAGTATTCCGGCGAAATCTTTTCTACTCCTTTATCAATAAAGGCCATAATAGCTTCGTTGGAGAACATCTCTTTTTCTGTTATTGCCACCTTGCCCAAAGACAGCTTAAAGCTCATTATGACCGTATTGGCGGGAATTTTTTTGATGCCACTTTCTACAACAGCTGAATCCGAAAGCGTCTCTTTTGTATTTGATATATATTTTCCTGAGTTAGTCAGATCCGCAATAGAAATCCAGTTGTTTTCTGATTTTTTCCAATAGCTTGAGTTATCTCTGGATGGGGTTTTGCCCATCTGGAGAGTAAAAAGTTCCGACAGGGCGTATTCCATAAACTCTCTCCCACAAATTAGAATTGTTTCATTTCAAAAGTTCTTCCAAAGCGTCCATCTCTGCGTCGATCTTCTTCTGCAAATCACGCAGCTGTGCCATAATTTCCTGTGTAGAAGGATACTCCACCGGCACATACTCGGTCTTTTTATACTTGTTGATGGACAAATCATAGTCGTTGCCCGCAATCTCCTCTTTCGGCACAAAGAAGCTCTGTTCGGTGCGCTCACGGGTGGCTTCAGCCTTCCGGTTGTGGAACCGGGCGATAATATCGGGAATGTCGTTTTCCGTGGTCGGGCTGCGCTTATCGTCCAGAGAGAAGCCGTCGGCCTTCATATCGTAGAACCAGACGTTATCGGTGCCACCGTGACCGGTCTTTGTGAAAATCAGGATGGCAGTAGAAACGCCCGCATAGGGCTTGAACACGCCGGAGGGCATAGAGATGACAGCCTCCAGACGGTTGTTCTCGATGATCTCCTTGCGAATCGCCTTGTGTGCAGTGGAAGAGCCGAACAGAACGCCATCCGGGACGATGCAGGCACAGCGTCCGCCGACCTTCAGCATCCGCAGGAACAGGGCGAGGAACAGCAGCTCGGTCTTTTTGGTTTTGCAGAGCTTGAGCAGGTCGGTGGAAACAATGTCGTAGTCCAGACTGCCCTTGAACGGGGGATTTGCCAGAATCAGGCTGTATTTGTCCTTGTCGGGGTTTTGGTCGCTCAGGCTGTCGCGGTACTCGATAAACGGATTGTCCACGCCGTGGGTCATCATGTTCATGGCACCGATGCGCAGCATGGTACGATCCATGTCGAAGCCGTGGAACATGTGGTTCATATAGTGGTCTTTGTTTTTGCGGTCAAAGAACACTTCCTGCTTGCGGTTTTCGCGCAGATATTCGCCAGCGGCTACAAGGAAGCCCGCCGTGCCGCAGGCCGGGTCGCAAATCACATCGTCAGCACGGGGCTGCATCAGGTCAACCATCATGCGGATGATGTGGCGTGGGGTGCGGAACTGACCGTTGACACCCGCCGTTGCCAGCTTGGAAAGCAGGTATTCGTAGATATCGCCGCGAATGTCAGTGTTGGAAAGCTGCGCCGCCTGCTCATACATTCCGTCCATGGCGGTCACGATTTTATCCAGCATCAGCGGCGTGGGCACTTTGAAAATGGCATCGCCCATGTACTTGGCGTAGGCACTATCCTTGTCGCCGTGGAGATTTTTGATGAAGGGGAACACCATCTCCTGCATGGTGGAGTACATTTTGCCTGCCGGGAAATCGTGGAAAACGCTCCATTTGAGCTGTGTACCGTCCACAGTGCGCTCCCCGACCTGTACCTCGCCCGCAAAGATGCTCTTGTAGGGCAGACCCAGCATAGCGGCTTCTTTGGCGTGGGTGTTGTCGCTTTCATCGAGGTCGTGAATGAACATCAGATAGGTCATCTGCTCGATCACATCCAAGGGATTCGTCAGGCCGCCCGTCCAGAAAATTTCCCACAGGCTGTCAATTTTGCTTTTCAGTTCTCCGGTTACCATGTATGTTCCTCCTGCGTGTCGAGAAAATGAGCTCGACAAACAATAATTTGTTATACTGTTATTATACCGTTTCTTCGGGATCGGTTCAATCTGCAAAAGGGGGAAGCCCGGAGTTTTCTACATTGTATGAATTCGATATTGAAAATTCGATGTTTCGTCCTATTGACGGTCTTGCGTCGAACGGCTATAATATAATTGAAATTATCATAATTCAAATTATATTAAGCAAGAGGTGAACGGTATGGACTTCATCGGCAGAACATCCGAACTGGCAACGCTGAATGCGGAGCTAGAGCACGGCAGCGGCTTTGTGGTGATTTACGGCAGGCGGCGTGTTGGAAAAACGACGCTGATCAAAGAGTTTATCAAAGATAAACGCGCGTTCTACTTTTTGGCAACCACAGAAAGTGAAGCCCAGAGCATGAAGCGGTTTGCCGGAGTGCTTTCCCGTACCACGAAGAACCCCATGCTCAGCAAGGTCACATTTACTGACTGGCTTGATTTATTTCAGGTGGTAGCAGACGACCACTCGGATGAAAAAAAGGTGCTTGTCATTGACGAATTTCCGTATCTGGTCAAAACGAACCCGGATTTTCCGTCCATCCTGCAAAACGCATGGGATGAAGTGCTGAAAGACCACAATGTGATGCTGATCCTCTGCGGTTCCCTGATCAGCATGATGAAAAAGCACGCTCTAGCCTACGACAGCCCGCTCTATGGCCGCAGAACGGCGCAGATTCGGCTGATGCCGCTGCAATTCATGGACGTGTATGCGGCGCAAAACCTGTCGTTTGAGCAGGCGGTGGAGCAGTATGCCATTACAGGCGGTGTACCGAAATATATGGAGTTTTTCCAGACGGACGAGCCGCTGGTGGAGCAGATTCGGCGTGTGGTACTGTCGAAAAATGGCTTTTTGTATGAAGAACCTGATTTCCTGCTCAACGAGGAAGTGCAGACGCCCATCAACTATTTCTCCGTGCTAAAAGCGATTTCGGACGGCAACCACAAGCTGAGCAAAATCGGCATGACGATGGCGCAGGACACTTCGGCCATTACGCCGTACCTGAAAACACTGATTGACCTTGGCTTTGTCACCAAGAATGTTCCCATCACAGAAAAGAACCCGGAACGTTCCCGAAAGGGGCTGTACTATGTTTCGGACAACTTTATTCGCTTCTGGTTTCGCTATGTGTACCCGTTCAAGGGAGAGCTAGAACTGGATAATCAGCAGATCGTGCTGGATGAGATGGGCAAAGACTTTAAGCAAAAATTTGTGGCTTTCGCTTATGAGAGCATCTGCCGGAATATCTTTGCGGAGCTGTGCCGCAAGGGACAAATCGACTTTGCACCCTCACGCATTGGCTCTTACTGGCGCAACGACAACGAGGGAGACACAGAAATCGACGTTGCTGCGGTGGACAATCAGCACAAACGGCTGTTCCTTGGCGAGTGCAAGTACCATGCGAAACCTGTGGATGTGGCGGTCTACTCTGCCTTGCAAGAAAAGGGGCAGTCCAAAGAACTTACAGCGGCCTTTAAGGGCTACAAAATTGTGTACGGGCTGTTCTCCAAGAGCGGCTTTACCGATCGACTGTTGGAAATGGCTGCGGAGAACCCGAATCTGATTCTGATTCAGGAAGATGCAGTTCACAAGAAATAATATGATCCGAATTATCATAATTTTAATTATATTATTGTGGGGTTTTCTGTGCACTATGTTTAGCGACCTTGAGCCAAAATGTAGCATCCTTTGGGCAAGATTTAGAAACTACGCCTTAAAAAGTAGCAATCTCTGAAAAAGTTTAGCAGGTGTTCATATCTCATGGGGTACGGAAAGTGTGGAAAGTAATGCGAAAAGTGCGGAAACTTGCCATAGAAAAGTGGCAACCTCTACGCTAAAAGTGGCAAGTGACATATACAAAACGCCATTATACAGAACTGCCCACTCCCCTGAGAACTCCTCAGACGAGTGGGCATTCTTCTTTCCGTGTATCAAATTTACCTTTGCGGTCACTCAAACCGCCACCAAGTCATGGATCAAAAATCATCATTTTTTATTTGTCCCAGAGTAAGTGCACGGTTTCTGCACTGTTTTTGCACGGTTTCAAGGGATGCAATGGGCACTCTGACTTGCAAAATACGGCAAAGGATGCAGAAATTACACAGTGAAAAATCACGATGTTTTGCACAAAAATGACGTAAACTCGAAACTTCTAAAATCAGAGTGTTCTGCCCGGTGGGCTCTTTTAATCAGAGGGCCATGGATTCGAGTTCCCTCGAGCGCACCAAAGAAAAACCCACGATTGACCGTTGAAAACGCGGCGTAAATCGTGGGCTTTTCTATGGTTATATGCTGAAAATAGGCCGGAAAATGCGACAAATCTGAAAATTTTTGTAGTAAATACCCCCAATACTGGACACCCAGTATTGGGGGTATTTATCATTTTGCAGCGGTCCCGCTGCTTTCGGGTGTTATGCCCGAACAGGAGAAATAGGAGGAGATCTCTTGGGCGGTTGTGGATCAGATGACCGGGCCAAGAGTGTAAATATCGATGGAACTGTGATAGCCGAGGGTCTCATTTTTGGTCTGCTTGCCGGAGAGCAGGTCGAGAATGGCGGAAAAGGCCTCCTCGCCTACCTCCTCGATGCTCTTTTCGCCGGTGATGATACGGCCGGCGTTGATGTCCATATCGTGCGACATCCGCTCGTAGGTGTTGGGGTTGCCGCACACCTTCAGGACGGGCATGGTAGGAAAGCCCTGCGGTGCGCCGCGGCCGGTGGAGAATATCATAAACTGTGCACCGGTGGCGGCCATGCCGGTCAGAATCTCCAGCTCGTGGTCCAGAGAGGTCGTGACTAAAATTACCTTGTGCTTTTTCAGGATGCGGGCATAGATCTGGGGACACCACTGCTCCGGAATGGTCTTGTCTGGGGGGATCTGCGAGAGATAAGCCTCGATCTCCACTTACGACGGGGCACTGAGACTGCTCACGGATAAAGGCGACGCCCGCAGCATAAGCCTCCTCCAAGTCACCGGCAAAGGCGGCCACGACATTCTTTTTTTCGCCCAAGGCCACATTCAGGATGAACTGCACATTTTGCCCAGAAGCACCGGCTCTGCGGAACGGACGATGAGGTCTTTCAGGTCGCTCTTTCTGAAGTGATCGACAAAGTAGTTCGGCAGGATGACGAAAGCGCCCGCAAAGGTCGCCGAGATGTTGCCGACGATGATGGCAAGGACCAGAATCAGAGTCTAGAGGTTGCGTACCAGCGCCATAAGCTCCCTGCCGAGGCCCATGATGGCAGGAGAGATGATGGTGTTCAGCCGCCGGTTGCGCAGGAGGTGGTCGAAGGAGTCCCGGGCGTTTTTCAAACGGCCCTAAGAGAACGATGAAATTTCGGAAGCCGAGAAGTTTCCGCTCGGAAAATTTGTGGAAAATGACCGAGAACCGTCCCGAAAGGGCGCAAATATACCCGATAAATGGCGTTTTAAGAGCAGAAATTTAGGCCAACGTCCAAAATTGGGGTCCGGACGCTTGACAAAGCGGAGATAGGATAGTACACTCAAAAAGAAAATTGATGCATAGCATCTACAAGGTGAAAAAGATTCACAGAAGAACGGGCGTCTCCGAACTGAAAAACGGAAGGAGGCTTGGGGCATGACGCTGTTTTCCTACGAGATTTTCGATGCAGTTGCGCGGCAGGGCAGCTTTAACAAGGCGGCCCAGCAGCTGCACCTGACCCCCTCTGCCATCAGCCACGCCATCGCGGTGATGGAGGCAGAACTGGGCTTTACCTTATTTAACCGCGGCAAAAACGGCGTGACCATGACCAGCTACGGCGCCTCGCTCTACCCGTCCATCCGGGCGGTGCTCAACAGCGACGAAGCCCTGCAGCAGAGCATCGCCCGCCTCAACGGTCTGGAAAAGGGCAAGGTGAAGCTGGGTGCGTTCAACTCGGTCTGCGCCGGTCTGCTGCCCCAGATCCTCAAGAGTTTTATGGCCAGCTTCCCTCAGATCGAGGTGGAGGTCTATCAGGGCACCTACGATGATGTGAAGGAGTGGCTGCGCACCGGCCAGGTGGATCTGGCTTTCCTGTCCGCCACCTGCCGGGAGGAGTTCAACCTGACGGAGCTGTTCCGGGAACCGCTGCTCTGCATCGTGCCGCAGGACTGGCCCGAGCCGCCAAACGGCATCATGACCCCCGAGCTGATGAACGGCCAGAGCTTCGTCGTCCAGTGCGACGCCACCGACGCCGAGATGCGCCAGTTCCTCAAGAAATATTCCATCTCTACAGAGCGCCGCTGCCATGTCATCGATGACCAGTCCAACATTGCGATGGTGGAAGCGGGCCTTGGCATCTCCATCATGCCCCGGATGCTGCTGCGCAGCTGCACTGCAGCCGTCAAGATTTACCCCATCGAGCCGGAGGAAGACCGCGTGGTGGGTCTGGCGGTCCAGCGCCCCACGGCGATGGCCCCGGCGGTCGAACAGATGTTCCATCACATCGTGGACTTCTGCCACCAGATGGACGCATAGCCTCTTTAAGAATCGTGAGAGAACGGGCCGCAGCACTGCGGTCCGTTTTTTTCATGCAGAACTGTAGAATTGACGATTGTATCCGGAGGCAAAATACGGTATACTATAGCAAACCGCAAATAAAATGGAGTTTATCATAACAGCAGGGGGGCAAAGAACATGAAACGACGTGATTTCTGCAAAGCGCTGGCTTGCAGTGCCGCTCTTGCGCCCGGGCTGACTCTGCCCCGGGCCGAGGCAGCCGCGAAGAACCAGACGGTGGGCCGCGCGGTGCCGTCGGGAAAATACAGCCTGTCGTTCCGCAGCGAGCTGAGCCAGATGGACATCGAGCACGAATATTACTACAGCGACAGCTTTTTTGCGCACTCGTCCCTCCAGTATGACCACCAGCTGGCGCTGGCCACGCTGGGCATGGTGGGCGCGGCGTTCAATACATGGGCCAGCGAGGCGAAATACTGGGCCAACGGGGATGTGGGCCGCGAGAACAGCCTCGACGCGGCCTATACGAAGCTGGGCTACAGCGATGCGAAGTATCGTTACTACGACATCGACGTGGGCAAGGCCGGTGACTTCGTGGGCTGGTCCACCGCCCGCAAGACCATCACCCTGAATAGCAGGCGAACCACCATCGTGGCTCTCATCCTGCGGGGCGGCGGCTATGGCGGCGAGTGGGTGAGCAACCTGCACACCGGTGCAGGTCATGCCCACAGCGGCTTCATCATCCCGGTGAACGAGGTGTTCACCGATTTGAAAAATTATCTGGCCGCAGCCCAGAAGGCGGGTGAACTGGGCCTTGTCAAGCTCTGGATGGGCGGCTACAGCCGGGGCGCTGCGGTGGCGAACCTTCTCGCCGCCCGCCTCAACAAAGAGCTGCCCGGATTGGCGCGGGAGGACGTCTTCGTCTACACCTTTGCCACGCCGGTGTCCCTCGGCCCGCAGGACTACCCCAACCTGCAGCAGGACTACGACAACAATCACAACGCCGACGGCACCCTGAAGGAGAGCTGGGGCGAGAGCAATATCTTCAACATCGTCTCCAGCGGCGACATCGTGCCCTGCCTGATGCCCGAGGAATGGGGCTACCACCGGAACGGCAACGACCGCTTCCTCCCCTCCACCCGGAACGAAGAGGAGCTGAACGACCTCAACGAGATGGGCAGGAACGATTTCGGCCCCATGCCGCTGGATTTCAGCTGGCTTGCCACCAACGAAGAGACCCATGAGCTTATGCTCAAGATGGAGGAATATTTCATCTCCCGGGAGAACTACCACGAGAACTACGAGGCGGCCCTGATGGACATGGTCCAGTGCACCTTCATCCGCTCGGAGGAAGAGGTGACGGAGAACAAGATCCTCGACGACGGCGAGGTCATCCAGCGTCTGCGCACCCTCACCCACCTGAAGAACATGGACTACTGGAAGATCTCCCACGCCGTCTGGGCGGCGTCCACCATGAGTCGTGCCGTCCTCAAGCGGGTCGATACGGGCAGCATCCCCATCCGTGCCCAGCAGATCGTGGTGCCGGTGCTGGCCGTGGGCCTCTGCTACGGCCTTGAGAGCGAGGCGGTGAGCCTCATTGCAAAGTACATCCTGATGTTCGTGTCCATGCGGAGCGCCCCCGATAACGCGATCCGTGCGGCGTTCTGCCACCACTTCGAGAACTACACCGCCCTGATGGAGTATTACGCCCCCTCGGAGCACTGCATGGAAGCCACGACCCGCACCTGAGGCCCGGACAAGAGCAAAACAGAAAAACGGACAACGATTTTGGATCGCTGTCCGTTTTTTGTTATGCCGAAGTTTCTTCGGCGTCGGTCATGATGAACCAGAACACGGTGCCCCTGCCCACCGTAGAGTGGACGCCGAAGCGGAAGCCGTGCTGCTGGAAGATGGCTTTCGTGATGGAGAGGCCGAGGCCGGTGCCCTGTTTGCCCGCGTCGGAGCGGGAGCGGTAATACCGGTCAAAGATATAGGGCAGGTCTTCCGCCGAGATGCCGGGGCCGTGGTCCTCTACCTCGACGCGCACTCCCTCGGGGCAGCGCAGCGCCCGCAGCACGAAGATGCCGTCCTCGCCGATGTGGTGCATGGCGTTGCCCAGCAGGTTGTGCAGCGCCCGCTGCATCATGTCGGGGTCGGCGCAGACGGGCAGCTCCTCGTCCGGCAGTTCCAGCTTCAGCTGCCAGCCGTTCTGGGCACAGACGGCGTCGTACCGCTCGCTGACCTCG
>OGCN01003112.1_pt1 | contig 16560 bp, 13 predicted proteins | sample 1570181 | NCBI WGS metagenome assembly OGCN01 (sample SAMEA4370584, study PRJEB24528) | human gut metagenome | reverse complement strand
TCCAATAGCTCACTCCATCCAGTAATATCGCTGCATATGCACCATTTCCATCAATTAACGGTGCTTCTCCATCCCCATATGTTCCAATCTGTGCAAATTGAAAACGATCTCCATCCCCGTGTGGGCAAAGCATTCCTTTCCACTCACAACCACATTTTAAAAGCAACTTATCTCCAGCCCCAAATAAAATCTGATTCGCAGCTTCAAGACTTTTCAGCGCTGCATCCGGCGTAATTCCACTGTTTTCATCATTTCCATTCACAGCATCCAGATAAAATATTCTTCCCATATTTCTTCTCCTCTTTCTTTTCTCTGCTTTCGCAGTATTTTTGAATTTTCTTGTACGGTTTCGGCATTCAATGTCTTGCCATCTATCTGCAATACTTTTACTCCCTGTACGTCATCAAGTGCACCCATTGAAACATATCCAATTGCATTTTTCTCTTGTGCAACCGTCTCAAGTACCAAGCTTGCCAAGTCTGCAGTTTCAGCATCTGTTCTTGTTAAATCTGATGCACCAGTTTCTTTATTTTTTTCATCAAAGCCTGTAAGCTGCGAAAACGTGCTTCGTGTACCTGATCCATCCTCTCTTGTAATTACCATTACATTTCCTAATTTATCAAGACCAGATATCTGCTCTGCTACCAAAAGACGCGGAAAAAGCTGTTTTTCATGTTCCCAGTAGCATATAATCAATTCAATGTCCTACCTGTGCAAATGTACGTCCATCTAATTTCGTCCATTCTGTGCGTCCATTGGCTGAACGTCCAAGGATTACCACTGCTGCCGCAGATGCACTCGTAAATGTATAGTCCTCTTTAAATGTTCCATCTACAATCATTCCATCTGCAATCAACTGATTTCTCAAAATCAAATACCCAGTTTGTAATCCATCTGTGATATCTGGTGCAATATGACTGCCTTTCATTACAACAAAATTGTCTCCATCTAGTGAATATCCCGATGCATTTCCACCACGTCCTGCTAATTTATATATTGGATTCTCTGAAGAATTTTCTTTGGAAATTTTCAGATCCCATTTACTGATGAAGATCTTTTCCAGATCTTTTTGACGAGCTTCTACAACCTCAGGCGTCCACGCCGCAATATTAATCACTTGTGTTGTAAGTGTATATGAGCTAGTTCCATTCTTAGACTGGAAGTATTTGATTTTTTTCGTATTAAAATCATAATTCTGTGCTGCCGAATTGCGCTGCCTTGTTAACGGTACCAGATTGGCAATCTTATTCAGCCAAAATCGTTGCGTTTGCGTATCCGGCCATAACTTCATCCATTCACTATCTGCACTCGGATGTTGAGGCAAAACATGCTCGATCGTAAATAACTTTGTGTTGTAAGTGGCACCGCCATCACTCAGAAACGAATCTAATCTTTGTATTATATAGTTTCTTCGCTTAGCTGTCATCGAATAGATTTCTCCATTCAATGCGTCAATAAACTGCTGTTTTTCCCAATCTGTCAATTCGATATTTTCCAAAGGTGCTGTTAAATTGTTATCTGGTCTACTCTCCATCTCAACCAAAATCCATTTATAGCGTTCCATACGCTGATTAACATCCTTCGCTGTCACCAAAAGATAAGAAGCCAATCGCTCAAGTTTACGAATAAACCACAGTATGTAAACAGAATCATTTTTATGATCCGTTAAAAATTTTATAGCAGGCGGCATCCAGTCATGATTGTTTGTCTTATTCAGCCATAGAAGAAGCTCATTGATTTCTTCTGCATTTTGTGTTGAAGAAAAATCACAATTCTTCAGGCATACATAAGCCTCTGTATATGGAATCAAATACTCATCAACCAAAGACTTTGGCGATGTTTGCTTTATAACGTATTCCTTAAATTCGTCAAGTAAATTCTTCTTTGGACGTTCCTTCGCAAAAATAGTACGTGTATGCGTAAATACTTCATTAAAACCATCGCGTCCTGTCAGATTCTCAAGTTCCTCCCATTTTTCCGTGTATTTCTGTTCCTCGTCCTTTGGCAGCTTACCAATTGTCATGGATTTAATAATATCGGTAGGTAGCAAATCAAGGCCTCGACTATTCATAACAGAAAATACACGAAAAGCAGATTCCTGATTTGGCGTCGATACCACTACCAAAAAGCATCTTGTCAGAATAAACTGAGTAAACTTTAAAAGATCATTTTCATCATTAAATACTTCGCTAAACTTCTCACGCAAAACGGTACAGTTTTTCTGGATATGCCTTTTCGCCTCAGTATCCAAAGTTACCGGATCAATTTGCACAAGCGCATCAAGCTGAATATCCTGAATATATTTTGAAAAGAAATCCTGATCCCAATCACGTAAAAAGATTCGTGGCTGGGCCGCAATCCCCTCTAATATATTTCCTTCTTCCTGCAAGTACTTTTTGCAATTATTTCGATAGGCCTCCGTATGAAATGAGTTTGCCATAACAGAAAACAAAATGGACAATGTCGTTAATCTCTGCTGACCATCAATCACATCCGCATATGGCTTATTTTCATCCTTGATCAGCACAATACTTCCAAGAAAATAATTATCTACAGCCTCTGTTTGAAAAAATTCATAAAGATCATCAAATAAGATTCCAGTTTCTTCTTCCGTCCAAGCATACGGACGCTGATATCCTGGAATATGATACTCGAAATCGGCACTGAATATTTTGGATAACGGATATTCCTTACCGGTAATTTTGTTGCTCATGGTACTCATGACAATTCTCCCGTTTTTTTAATTATTTTTTCTCTATTTATCTAAAAATCATATCAAGCTTTCTTTCAAACGTATATATGCCTCATACGTAGGCGTCGTTCCCTCAAGGAAACCACTTTGATAAGCATAACTTCTTTTAATATCATTACGAGTCAAAATATAACTTAAATTTTCTACCGTAATTCCATTACAATTCCTTACAATGTATATTCCGTCATTTCGGTCATACTCATCTAACAACTCAGGATAATGTGTTGTAAAAATCAAGGTCCCCCCATTTTTGTTAAAGCGGCTGTCCATAAAGAAACGAACCAAAGTTGTCACTATTTCTTTATTGAAATGATTTTCGATCTCATCCACCAGAAGATATCCACCTGATTGAAGTACTTCTTTTACCATTGAAAATGTAATAATACCCTTAATTGTACCAGAGGATAAATATTGTTCAAGATCCACTGCAGTATTTAAAACAATTTCTTCTTCATTTTTAAACTTCAAACGAATAAAAGTTTTTCCCTCTACTTGCTCAAAACATAGTTTCTCAATTGTAGTCTCAGTAATGAAAATATCAACGTGTTTTACGCTTTTATTTTAGTCTTGATCAATTTTCATGTTCTATCAATGATCTCTATATTTGCAATCTTTCAGATGATCATTTACCATCCCTATGGATTGTAAGAATGAATAGGTAATCACAGGGCCTACAAAAGCAATTCCTTTTTTCTTCATGTCAAGAGCCATCTTACGAGACACATCTGAAACTGTCGGTATCTGCTCTACCGTCTTCCAATGACCATCTATGACATTATTCTCAGTAAAATGCCACAAGTATGCGTCAAATGATCCGTATTGAGCTTGAATTTTTTTTACTGCCTGTGCATTCTTGCGCACACTGAATATCTTACTGCGATTGCGTATGATTCCTGAATCCAGCATAAGATTCTCAAGTTCCTCATCTGTCATTTCACTGCATGCATCGATTTGAAAATCATGGAATGCAGCACGATAATTTGCTCTCTTATGCAAAATTGTTTTCCACGATAAACCTACACTTGCTCCTTCAAGACAAAGCATCTCAAATTGAAAGTTGTCATCATGATTCACTTTGCACCACTCATTGTCGTGATATTTCTCCAATATTGGATCGCCCTCATACCACGCGCGACATTTATTTTTTTCTCTTTCCATATATACTACTATCTGTCCTCACTCATTATTTGCTATTATGAAACAGCTACTATGGAAACCTTTATCGAAGTATCAACCTGATTTTCTCTATCAATGCCTGATCCGCTGGAAGCCAATCCACACTATCAAGAGATTCCTTCGTCAGCCACCTTGCCGCTTCGTGTTCTTTTAGCTTAAGTTTGCCGCTTACAATCTCACACCAAAAGCAATCCATTGACAAATGGAATTTCGGGTAATCGTATTCAATCGTATCAATGCGTTCCTTCACTAATATCTCAGTATCGAGTTCTTCCTGTATTTCTCTTTTTAATGCTACCTCTGGTGTTTCCCCGTTTTCTATCTTTCCACCGGGGAATTCCCACCCATCTTTCCACTCACCATAGCCGCGTTGCGTGGCAAATATCTTTTCATTCTGACGAATTACGGCTGCTACTACTCGTACTATCTTTGTATTTGTTGGTTCCATATTTTTTGTATCTCCCTTTAAAGCTGTTTTTCTGCTTTTATTTGTTTATAGTCTTGTCGCCTTGCTATAAGTTATTCTGCTATGCAGATTCATCATAGCGGCATAGATGAAATTTCTCAAGGCTACTCACTTGCTTTACAAGCAACTTCCTATATTTATTTGTATTATACAGGAAATTCCTTATTTTTGCACTCTAATTACATTTACTTCTTATCCTTCTGGTTGCATTCTAAAGTAATTTCAAGTTCCTTTTCTGTCTGAATCAATCTATATTGGTCTATCAACTGCCAAAGATCCTTAATACATTCTTTCAATTGCTGTGTAGATGACGTACTCTCTATCAAACCTGCTGATGCATGTGATAATGGATTTTCATTTCTCAACTTATGTGCTTTTTCTAATATTACTTTACTATTCGCAACACAAGCGTACAACTTTATATGTTCTTTTTCTTTATAAAACAATTTATAGTTCGGTGCCTTACATTGTAGATCATATTTATAACGAAAAGCCATATCTGCTGTTATACGATCAAAAAAATTCTTAAAATATGCATATTCAGCCAATGTATTATTTTTTCTTTTTTCAGTCCAATACATAAAGTATAAAAAATATGCTTTCCAATCATCACCAATTATTTCTCTATAGATATTTAGTTTTTCATTTACAACAGTCCTCAAAAATGGTTGTTGGCAGCAATAGTCATAATATTTTTTTAATTCAGGACAATTTTCATCTAATACTTCCAATAAATCTATATGTTTAAACTCACTTTGAATGAGATATGAAATTGCAATAGCAGTATCATATGAATTCCATAATTTTTTTCTATTTCTCTGAAATAATTGATTCAGCAATGCTTTAATTGTAGTAGAACTTTGAGTTTTCATAATCATCACAGTAAACCGTTTAGGATCAAGACTTATTATAGAAACATCTTCATTTATCAGATCGCAAATCGCCGTAATCGTATCAAAGTCGTGTAAAGCAGCATCATTCTCATATATAAAATGATTATATACCTCTGTTGGCGTAAATTCTATACCTGTTCTTCCAAAATGCTTGTCTATTAAATCATTATATACTTCTATATCTACAAATTCTGTTTTAATTTTATCCAGTAATTCTATTACAAAATAATATAATGTGTTATTATCAAACAACTCTTCTATTTCATGTTTCACCCCTTTCACTATCTCATCATACAAAGACTTTTTTAATTCATCATTGATTTCTTCAATTTTTTTAACGCAACATTTTTTTCCATTTAGTGCCAAACTATACTTTTTCAAGATTGAAGAATATTCATTACGGATTTGCGAATAAACTTTATGTACTTCATTTTTATCTATATCTGCTGAAAAAAGTATATACATGTCATCCACATAACGGACAATTTTAAAAGACTTTATTTTATTGACCTTTTTAGAAATAAATTCAAAAAGGCACTGATCAATTTCATCTAAATATACAATAGTTGCCAAAAAAGATGTTGCCACACTATTTTCAACAAGAGGAAATCTACCATTTCCACAATATAAAATGAATTCTTTATAAATTTTTAATTGCGTTTGAGAAAAATATTGCTCGTCACTATTACAATTACTGTCAATACATTGCATCAAAATATCCACGTTAATATTTGAATAAAAATTTGTAATATCTGTCTTGATAAAATAATTACACTCAGAAGTATACAAATTTACTGTTTTATAAAAATTATCATAATCCTGTTTATATTTCGGACGCATTTCACAAATATTTCCCGCATAAAAGGCATCTATGTTTATATTTCGGATCATATGATATCTTTCTGATATTTCCTTTCCTATCGCTTGTAATATTAAATACAATATCGGAGATAACAGACTTGAATCTCTAAAGCTTCCATCGCCTTTTTGAATATAATTTTGTAATGTACGCATCGCTTCCGGGAAAAGAATAAATCCTGGCGCTTTTATATATTTATAAAAAAAAGCTTCACTCTTTAACAATTCTTCATCTGTTTCTGTTAACTTTGCAAATGGAAACCATTGAAGATAAGCTTTTTTACTTCCATCTTCTATTTCAAAATACATTTCACAAATGTCTTGCCACGTTTTAAATGATATTCCAAACATACTTACTTTTCCTTTTCTTTATATCAATATATTAACTCCCCATCTACGCTAAAATATACAGCAATAATTTATTTTTTCCTTATCACCTCCTGCTTTCTATCAATTACATAAGCTATATTTTTACGCAAGTCATTCCTCATTTACTCTTTTCTGCTGAATATTAACTGCAATAAAATATATCGGGAAATCATATCCATCCTTGCTTAATACGCCATTAGCATATCTTACTGCTGCATTTGGATATGGCATTGTTTCTACTCTTTTTCGCACTTTTAATGGATAATTATAACTGCTTAAATAAGAATATATTCCCTCCCAAAAAGCCTTAAAGTTTATTGCTCCTACATAAGCAATAATAAATGTTGCAGTTCCTAGAGCATTATAATTTATGATTGCTTTATTAATATGTTTTTTAATATATTTTTGATTCACACAATCTAATTTTAATCCTTCTATAATTGCAACTTCTCTATTATTCTTTTTTAGTAATATATCCACCTCTCCAGCATCATCTCCACGGTTTGAAACCCCATGACGAGTCTGATCCATAATTTGTGCATACCCTTTAGCAGTTAACATATCTCGAAAATAATCGTTAATAGCATTTTCTGATTGATTATAATCATATGTTTTATTATTGCAAATGCTTTCACAAATATCCAATAGATCTCGTAAAACACTATCGGCTGATAACAGCGTAGCATTCAAACGCTCCTCATTGCTTCGGGGCTGTGACCTTTCTGAAGGCGCTACATAATTTTCACCTAATTCTTCCTTTTTCTTTATTTTTTTGTTTTCATCATATTGTTCCTTTAAATCATTCGGCATTAAATCACGATATTCTTCCAAATCAACATCTCCAAAAAAAGCATTAAATTTTTCTCTTGAACGCAGATAAAGAGTAACCATTGCTTCTAACTGCTCCGGCAGGAAATCTTGGTCTTCAAACAAGATAGATAAATACTCTTCATATGTAGTAATCGTTCTCAAAAGTTTACATTCATCATCTTCGTCAACATATTTTTTCTTTATCTCCTGTTTAAGATCTTCTTCTATTTCTACTAGAAGCAATTCTGTCTCATCACTAACACATTCCTGCCACCAATCCAAAATCATATAAAGCAAATATTGATATTTTGGTTTTATATAGTCGCGTACTACTGGCGATCTAACCATATTAAATAAGTCATATACCATGCGAAGCCAATTTTCCTCATCAATACTTGTCGTATTAATAGGTATAATATTCCATATATCAAAACCATTGTCATCTTCCAGAAAATCAATTGCTACATTAATAACTTCTTTAACATTATTATTAACGTATCTTGTTATTTTCAAATCTAAATCATCAAGTTTTTCATCAAGTATGCATAAGCTAATCAATTGTTTTCCCCTTTACCATTTTCTGCGCTTTTACTATTTTTTCACATCCCAATATCCTATAATCTCTCTATTCTTAGCATATTACTCTTGTGGAAATAGAAACTCCTTAGTTATTCCTTTATCTTCAAGCATTTTTAAAATTTCAATTTTTTTCTTCGCTGGAATAATAATTTTTACCAAAGTTTCACCTTCTCGTAGTAAATGTGGTACTATCACTTTTTGCGGATAAAAAACATTCCTTTGAGCACCCATACTAGTTCTATCAATGGGTTCTTTAAACATCACTCCACATATGAGTAAACTTCCTTCCTGTCTCTGTATGCGAAGATTATTTATTTGGGGATTTTGAGGTTGCACAACCATAAACCCATGATCCATATAAGATGATAAATCTATAAATAAAGCCGTTTCACTATCATACTTTCTCCTTATTTCTGGATAAGTTTGAGATATTTTTTTTACAAAATTTTCAATTGTAATTTCCTCGCATTTTAATTTGACTAATTCACTTTGTATTACTGTCCGATCCCATTCTGGATCATATGGAGCATATGTCCATATAAACAATGCTCCATCTCTTTGCATATTTTCGTTACACGCAAAATATAAAGCTACATCTATATTCAATGTAAAATCAATTAATCTAGTCCCCATTTCATAATGTTGCTTGTATGCTAATTTCTCAAATAACAAGCTACCTGTTGCTGTCACGTTATCTTCTATATTTCCTTTTCTAAGAATACTAGGCAATATCTCCCATTTACAATCGCTCTGTCCTCGATAAAAAGCTCGCAAATAAACATGTTTATCGCCTGGAAGTCCACGACCCAAACGTGGTAATTTGTGGAATTCATCATAACTCTTTGCTATTTCATAAATCTCATCTACATCATCTATCATTATTTCTTGATAATTATGTTGCTTTACAAATTTTGACATATAATGCTAAATTCCTTTCTTTCAGACTTTTTCTACCTCTATTCTTCATTTCTATCAACAAACAACTCATTTAATTTTTCTTGCAAAGTTCCATTCTTTGTATATTGCAAAGTGTCACACAATTTTATATTATTCTTTTTAATATGAATTTCTTCACTAAATCCCAATATGTAGCTCAAGCATATACGATATATAATTTCTGTTGGTGCGCACCCATACACTTGCTTTGCAAAAATATGATTAAGTCGCTCCGTATTATCAGAATAAAGTTGTTTCATTCGCTCACTCTGATATAACCTTGTCACAATCTCTGTAATATACATTCCCGACTTCATATAAAGATCAGCAAATGTTTTATCTGGATCATCGAAACAATGTGGATTTTCTTTCTCCAATTGATTAACCATATCTTTCACAACCCATTTTGGTGTAAAGATCTGATTTGTTCTCTGTGGTGGAATGTAATCAAAAATATCCTCTGTGTTCCTCTGATCAAAATAATCGGCTAGCTGTCTTTTTTTATTCAAAAATTCCTTCACAGAATCATCAAATACAACTGGATCAAATAAATGCCCTTTAAATACTTCTTCTTTGCCTGTTTCCTCATTCTTATAAATACCTCCATCTCTTAAGAAACGAAAATCAACCAATGAAATACTTGTCACTTCTTTAAATACCTTATCGGGTATAATTTGATCAAAGTTCGAAAGTGTAGTATTTTCATCTCCATACGCCATCAAGAATGACGGTATTGTACGAGAAAATCCTCGGAGATGGTCTCGAATACTATCTTCAATAGTACGTTTTTTCTCCTCTCGCTTTTCTTTTTCTACAGTTTCTACTACAGTTTGTGCAGCTGATTGGATAAATTCTTCCGCTGAATTATTAACGGTCTGTTTCAATGTTTCTACTGCATCCTGTTTTTTCTTATCAATCTCGTGATTGATTTTTTGGCGTTCTTCATAACTATCTGCTTCATTAACTCTCGCTTGACGTTCTGATTCAAGAATATTCTGCTGAATTTTAAAATCTCCAAACGCTTTATAAACCGCCGAATCCGTTGCCATATTAATTTTTTTCTCAATCTGTTTTTGAGCTGTTTTCGACAATTCATCACTATATTGTTCCTTTGCTCTATCAAGCACTGGATCTGTAATATTCTGTCTAAAAGCATTTTTCAATTGTTCTAATATTCGATCCTCATCCTTCTGCGCTGCTTTTGAGCTTACTTCAGCATTAGCAAATATATCATCTATTTTTTCTGAAACTTTCTCTGCACTAAAGATTTTATTTCCAAAAATCGAATTTGCCTCACCAATAATATAATTCCTGCTAAGTTCAACCTGTCCCTCGTCATTTAAAGACAGATCCTCTGCTAAATTTGGATTCATGCTAACTGGTCTTGTTGGTTCTTTAACAGCATCCATATTTTGCAAAATATCAATAACAGCTTGCGGTGCGTGAAAAATATTGCTAATATTTTGAAACAGAAAATCCGACATAAAACCTCTACGCACAACTTCTTGTGACTTTAATTTACGAGGAATAGAAAGAACCTTCTCAGCATCCAGTTCTATCATTTCTCCATCTTCATCCTCGCCAATAACCGGAAAGAAATTAAGCAATTCTCGTACATGTTCCTTTCTAGTATCAGAATCTCCCTTACCGCCAGCAGTATCTTCTGCTAAATCATTTGCTATTTCCTCATAGATAATAAGTGTTCTCGCTGGATCAAAATCAAAAATATATGCATTTTCCTTTCGTAAATGTTCAGTGCCGTTAACAAATAAGCATGGATTCTGCGCTCGAAATGCCGCTTGCATATATAAAGCAGGACTTTTCATAGATGAAAGCATTAATACCGCTGTCCATTCTGGAATTGTTACTCCTGCAGTAAGTTGGCCAACAGATAACGTAATTGTTTTATTGTATTTTTTAATAGCTGCTGTCACCTTATCATATGCTTTAGCAGCTTCTTCATCTTCTGTCAACTTTCCATCACCAGCCGCTAAAATAATTTCATAATTTTCAAATACAGGATGCACCTGTAATTTTTTCGCAAGTGCTTTAGCACTATCTACTCGATTCAAAAGCCATAAAGTATGTTTTAATTCACTTCTAAGTGCTGGTGTTGAAAAAGGGAATTTTTCATTTTTTGTCATAGCATTCAAAAATTCATCCACAGCTTTTTCATGAACAAACTTTCCAGCTGCATTTGTACAAAAAAATTCATTTAAATCAAACGCATATTCTTCTATCTCTCCATTAATTTCAATTCCCTGAGAAATCTCACTTTTCACAATCTCAGACATCTGATATGTAAACATATTAAGTTTAGGAAGCTTTCCATATGGATTTTCTTCCCCTACCTCTGCTATATAATCTCTTTTAGCCTTCTGTTCATCAGCATATGTCCAGTTAAAAATAGCATCTTCCGAAAACTTATCATTTGCTAACGCTTTAAATGGAGTTCCAGATAAATGTAGCGTATATTTTCTACTAATATGATCAAAAGCTACATCTGTTTTATAGGTATCTACACCTTCATGTGCCTCATCAATTACCAATATATCCCAATTGATATGTGCAACTTCCTCCAATTTTTGATACTGACCACCAAAATAAATAGCTCCCTTTAAGTCTTGCAACGATACAAATTCAATGCAACCATGAAAGTCCTCATTTTCTTCTGCCTTTGCTACATAATTACTGTATTCTGCACGCGAAATAACATATGGTTTTCCCTGAAGACCATCTATACTACTTACAAAATAATATCCAGACTGTTTTCCAAGAAATTTTTCATAATCTTCATACCATGAATTAGCAATTACTGGACGATTTGTAACAATTAAAATATTGTTTGCTTTTAATCGCTTGCAAAGTTCATATGTAGCTAAAGTTTTTCCAAAACGTGGTTTTGCATTCCATAGAAACTGACCGCCTCGATACTTTTCAAAATACTCAAAAGCCTTATTAACAGCTTCTTCTTGTTCAGAGCGCAACCTATACGGGCTAATCTCACGTTCCTTTATCTCTCCGCGATTAGCCTTAAATTCATAATACATAATCTTTGATTCTGGCCCAGTAATATGAAACCACTCTGTTCCATGCAATTGCTCAATCTCATTCTTTCTAAGATACGCATGAAGATCTCTATCACTAAAAATCTCACCAGACCCATCGTCATAAATAGCTGTCCCTCTCCATTCTTCATGATACCGAACATCCGCTGTATGTGTTTGTTGATTTAATCGTTTGTCTACATCTTGTTCCGTATATCCAATTTTAGTCCAGCCATCATGTCGCCGAATCTCTGGAGTAGTATAAGCGTAAATCATTGGAACTATTTTTCTTGCTGTATTAATATTTATTTTTGCCATACTACTGCATCTCCTTAACCGTATTTTCTATAAAATTAATTTCTTCTTGTGATAATTTATATTTTGCGTATAGCTGCCGATCAATATCTTGTATTGTCTGCGACCAATCAATATCTGAATTTGGTGTAAAATTTTGCATTGGAACATACTTCCACTTCTCCGGTGTTATATCTTGAGTTGTTTTCAATATTCCTAGTAAAGCCCGTACAAATTTTGTCTTAATGTATTTACATGCTACATTCACCTCATATTCAGTACTAAATGAACCAATACTTAAAAAAGTTTCTGTTGATCCAATACCAGGTTCTGAAATAATTGGTAACGATAAAATTTCCCCAAACTTACCAATACCATTAGCTTTCGGAATAAATATTTTAAATTTATCTAAGTTTATAACTTGATTTACATAATCTCTCCTAATATATTTGTAAACGCGTTCATTTTTTTCTCTTCCTAAAATTCTAATATATTCTAATTCATCCTGCGGTTTTTCTGTATAAAATATTTGTGGTAGTCTTTCAAAAATATTTGTTGACATATCATATGCATGTCCCTTGCTTAACTGACCTATTGCCTCTGGGTGATCTTTATGCATCTTATCTGTTAATCTATATGCCGTCCGAGTTACGACGATCGTGCTCATTGATAAAAAAGAAGATACTTGATTAACTTTTGAAAGTATCAAATTTAACTCTGGATACTTAGTAAATACCTTAATAGCACCAAATATTTTCTTATCATTATGATATGATATAATAACACCACCTTTTATATCCGTATTGGGAAATATTTTACTTGCATCAGATTCATAGCTAAGTACTTTAAAATGTTCATCTTTTAGCATTTTTTCATTCCATGCTTTAGGTGTACTGCCTGCATTAAAAAGAAATCTTGCTGGATGAATCATTTCTACCACATCTGCAATCTTATACGCTTCATCCAGAAACTTATTATAAACAGGTGGCGCAAAACCTTTATTATCACCAAGAGTTTCATCCTGATACGGTGGATTTCCAATAATCACATCAAACAACTTTTTTCCCATACCATTACCTTTCCCTTCCTTTAAATCTCTTATTGTCGATTTTTTTTTAGATCGCCAATTTTGAATTTTGCACAAAGGAGCCTCTTCTTCTGTTCTCTCATCTTCATTATCCATATCGAAAATAGATAACTGATGAAATTCTTCATGCGGTTTGCCAAGTGGAACTGTGTCCTTCAATCCATCCATCTGCCAAACATTCCATGCTATTATATTTGCAATTTTTTTAAGCAACTTATCTTTCGGTTCTTTCCCTATTCGTTCGTAATAATAATCGTAAAATGTCATGAACAAATTAATTCGGGCAATCAATAAATTGTCTCCCTGATACTCGTATCCATAACAGCTTTGGAATGCCCGACATACCCATTTTGTCCACTCAACATCATCAGATTCATTTTCATTAACAATTCGAAGTTTTCTATCTAATAATCCGATACGATATTTTTGCGAAATAAGCATTCCCGTAGTTACATCATACCTAGATACTAAATATGGCGCTTCTCCACATGCAACTTCCAAGCACCTCATATCAACATATTGTTTCCATGTCTTCTTAGAGGGAAATATAACTTTCTCGTTTATCGCATTCCATGTATAATTTTGATCTTCAATGTTAAAAACATTTTTATGTTCAAACCATTGTTCATCTAAAAAATTATTCATTTTATTACATAACCACACTGGTGTAAAAACTTCCGCTTTTTTTCGTGTGCGTGTCTGTTGCTCATCAGCAGCCTTTTCATTTCGAGATTGCAACGCAATTTGATCAAGTCCAATAACTGACATTAAAGTAATTTGATCTCTATCTTGAAATCCCTTTCCATTATTAGCATAAATATCTGTCGCCCAAATAATATTCTTCTTTGTTGTCTTATCCTGCAAAAGTATTGACAAAACATTTCTAATGGGATAAGTTGTAAGATCAATTAACTTCGACACGTGCACTCTCCTTTGCTAAATGTGATTTTTTATATATAATCACTACTAACATCAATTATACTGTCTTAAAATTAAATTTGCAATATAATTTCACCAATAAAATTCAAATCTATGTACCCAGTACTACCTTCTGTAGTTACCATTCCTTTCAGAGCATCCCACACAAACCGCTTCAAGGTCATCACATTTCTTTTTTCTCCATCCGCCACAGTTATTCTACATAACTTGGTGCATTTATTAGGTTATTTCTATTTACCAAACCAGATAAAGTAAGAAACGGCCCCTGTTCTTACAGTTGCCGCTTCTTATTTCGCTATATTTGTCATATTTAATTTCTCACTTCATCCGCCCTATTATCTGCCCTCCATTCTCCTTCAACCACTTCACCTGCTCCTTATAATTCGGAAGCACCTTCTCTACCTCTGCCCAAAATGCCTTAGAATGATTCATTTCTTTTCGATGACATAGTTCATGCACGACAACATAGTCAATCACCTCTAGCGGTGTCAGCATCACTAAACAGTTAAAGTTCAAATTTCCTTTGCTGCTACAGCTTCCCCATCTTGTCTTCTGATTTCGAATTGTTATTCTTCCGTATGTAACTCCAATCTGCTTTGCAAAATAGCTCACCCGCTTCGGAATATATTTCAAAGCTTTCTCTGCAAGCTTCTGAATTTCTTCCCTACTCAAATACTCATGTTCACCATTCTCTCCCTGCATCTCCTTCCTCTTTGCTTCCTGCTCTCTCATTTGTTCAATATGTTTTTGTATCCAGACTTCCTTCTCTTTTAAAATGCGCTCTATATCTCTTTGAGACGTATACATTGGTGCTCGCACCGTCACTGTTAAATCTGAATTGATCTGAATCGCTAATGTCTTTCTATTTGAGCGTATTACTAATATATTATCCATCGTATTCTCCGCTAATCCTCCACATATACACGCTTTATATTTTGTTAACTCCATTCTATCACCTCATTGGTCAATCGAAATATCTAAACTTTTTTTCAAATGTATATATGTTTCATACGCCAGCGTTGTTCCTTCAATGACACCACTTTGATAAATCTCGCTCTTTTTAATATCATTACGAATTAAGATACCACTTAAATTTTCTACTGTAATTCCATTACAGTTTCTTACAAGGTATATCCCATCATTTCGATCATACTCATCTAACAACTCAGGATAATGTGTTGTAAAAATCAAGGTCCCCCCATTTTTGTTAAAGCGGCTGTCCATAAAGAAACGAACCAAAGTTGTCACTATTTCTTTATTGAAATGATTTTCGATCTCATCCACCAGAAGATATCCACCTGATTGAAGTACTTCTTTTACCATTGAAAATACAATAATGCCTTTTATTGTACCTAAAGATAAATATCGTTCAAGATCGACTGTATTATTTAAAATAATCTCCTCTTTCTCTTTAAATTTCAAATGAATAAAAGTCTTTCCCTCTATTTGCTCAAAGCATAATTTCTCAATTGTAGAATCAAAAACGGAAATCACTTCTAATGGAATATCCTCTATAAATGGTAGTGCACTTATATTCGTGTAAGAAAGCAAACTGAATACATCTACTGTATCATTTACCTTTTTGTTGTGCGCAATAATAAAACTAATATCATCTGACAAATATATTTCATTCTGATTGCGGATTGCTGTTGGTTTCACTCCTGTAAAATCCGTTAAATATTTCTTTGATCTGACACTAGCAATTGGCTTTTCCCACAATTTTTCGGATAAAATTGAATAAATATATTCTCCTGTCCTTGCCTTCTCTGCTGTAATTTCAGTTTCCAAACAGCAAACATATTTACATTTATCATAGAAGTATATACTAATTATAGTCCTTTTGGTTCCTCCTAAGATGCTCTTAGCCTCTATGTGGTTGATTGGTTCATTTTTTATAATGCTTAATGCCAAGTTGATCACTCTAAGTACAGATGTCTTTCCAGATGCATTAATACCGATAAAAGCACACGCCGAGTGAAGATAATAATTTCCAATCATATTATATAGATTATTCTTATCATCTTCACTCACACGTTGTTGTGCATAAAAGCAAATATCCAACTCTTCTTTAAACAACGGAAGTCCTTGTGCAGTAATACGAAGTATTTTCATATATTCACTCCCTTTAAAAACATGTTTCTTGTTTTTATATTTCTATAATATTAGCATATATTATAATAATGAAAATATCAACGTATTTTTTGTTTTATTTATCCTTATATTTTCATCATTCGTAATTCTTCCAGATCTGCTTCATAACGTTTAATTGACGAGTTCATAAGATGTCTTCTATTTTCACGGTAAACGCTCAATAGTGGGTATACCCACTTCAAATAGCCGCTCCTGAGAGCGGC
>OGCN01003111.1_pt1 | contig 16561 bp, 14 predicted proteins | sample 1570181 | NCBI WGS metagenome assembly OGCN01 (sample SAMEA4370584, study PRJEB24528) | human gut metagenome | reverse complement strand
TTTTGAATGACAGCGAAAAAAGTTCTTAAACACCCTTGACAAAACGTATCAGAGGGAACCTTGTTCTCTGGAAGGGCAGAAGCCCGAAACGTAGTAGAAGCGGCATTTTTGGCACTCGTTGGAATCCGCTTTTTAGTATTCTTAAATCTTGGAATAAAAGGGAAGATTTATGTCGGGATCATCCTGATTCTGCCGCTTGTGATATTGGCGGTGATCGGTGTCCAGGGCGAAAGTCTTTCCTCTTTTCTTATTCAGCTGTTTTCGTATATGGTGAAAAGGCGTGTTTTAACTGCACCAAGCGGTCAGTACCGTTTGAAACGAAACCGCCGTATCCGGAAACAGCAGAAGAAACGCTGCAGACGGGAACATAAAAAGAGAAAAAAGGAGGGTGGCAGAGATCGGAAGCGAAATCGAAGAGCTGAAGAGGAAACTGAAGGAGGCAAAAGAAGCCGAGAAACTAGAAAAAAAGGATAAACGGCAGCAGGAACGTGAGAAAAAGAAATCTGCCAGTCTTCAGAAGCGTCAGGATGTGCAGGAAGAAAAGCTTCGGAAAAAAGAAGACAGACTACAGGCACAAAAAGAAAGAAGGGAAGCTGCGGTCCGGTTCCATGAACAGGAAGCAGAAGAACGCAGTCTTCGGAAAAATCTGGCGGTGCAGGCTGGCGAAAAAGTTGGAAAAGAAAAACAGCCTATTCCAGTCAATGATACAGAACCAGTAGAAGCAAAAGGCAGGGAAGAGAACAGCAGTGACCTGGATATCCTTCCGGTAACCTGGGCGTCTTCCTATTTGCCAGTCAGCCAGATCAGAAATGGTGTGATCAAAACAAAAGATGAGAGTTACATTAAGATCATAGAGATTTTACCCATCAATTTCCTATTACGTTCTGCATCTGAAAAAAGAAACATTATATATTCTTTTGCGTCCTATTTGAAAATTGCACCGCCTAATTTACAGTTCAAGATTTTATCCAAAAAGGCGGATATCAAGGATTACATAGAGAAGATACGAAGAGAAGCAGAACAGGAAACAGATGAACGGTGTCGGACTTTACAGGAAGATTATGCAAAGCTCCTGACACAACTGGGAACCAGGGAAGCCATTACACGGCGTTTCTTTCTCATTTTTGAATATCCATTAAGCGGAACCAAATCCGTAAATGAAAGAGATATGTTTTTATACTTGCAATCGGCGGTACAGACAGCGAAAAAATACCTTGCTATGTGCGGAAACGTAGTTCTGGAGCATAAAAATGAAACCCGGTTTTGTGTGGAAGTGTTTTACCAGCTCTTAAACCGGGATACCAGCTTGAAGGCAACGCTTGATGAGCGTATTGAAAAAGTCCGAAAACATTATATCTTGGAAAATGGGAAAGAAAGTGTGGCAGAAATTCCAGTAACAGAGCTGATCGCACCAAATTCATTAAATTTTAAAAGTTATAAATATGTGATTGTGGATGGCGTGTATCATGCCTACCTCTACATCCCATCTGGCAGATACCGTTCCAGGGTGCCTGCTGGATGGCTTTCTCTTCTTATCAATGCTGGTGAAGGGATTGATATAGATGTTTTTTTCTTTCGCCAGGATAAAAATAAAAGTATGGAGCGGATTGGGCGGCGGATTCGTTTGAACCGCTCCAAAATAAAAGATACCTTTGATTCCAACAGTGATTTTGACAGCTTAAGTGAATCCATTCAGGCAGGTTATTACTTGAAACGTGGACTCTCTGGAAGTGAAGAATTTTACTATATGAGTACGCTGGTAACTGTAACAGGACACAGTGCGAGGGCGGTAGAATGGCGCTCAAAAGAGATGATAAAGCTGTTAAATTCGCAGGATATCGGGGTATCCAAGTGTCTATTCGGGGAAGAACAGGGATTTTTGTCCTCTCTTCCCCTGTTATGTCTGGATAAAAGAATTTATGAAAGGTCAAAACGAAATGTATTAACATCAGGAGCTGCAGCCTGCTATCCTTTTACCGCCTATGAGATGTCGGATAAAGACGGTATTCTGATGGGGGTAAATAAGGCAAACAGTTCTCTTGTCCTGGTAGATATATTTAATACAGCTGTTTATAAGAATGCCAATATGGTTATATTTGGCACCTCTGGATCCGGGAAAACCTTTACCATGCAGCTTATGGCACTCCGCATGCGTCGGAAAAATATCCAGGTATTTATCATTGCCCCGGATAAAGGGCATGAATTTGCCAGAGCCTGCAATAATATTGGAGGAACGTTTATTCAGATTTCGCCAGCCTCCTCCAACTGTATCAATGTTATGGAGATCAGGCAGTCAGATAAAGTAACCAGCGAGCTGTTGGATGGATATGTTTCGGAAAGATCGGAACTTGCCGTGAAGATTCAAAGCCTGCATATCTTTTTCAGTCTTCTGGTGCCAGATATGACGCATGAGGAAAAGCAGCTCCTGGATGAAGCTATGGTAATCTGTTATCAGGAAAAAGGAATTACCCATGATAACCAGAGCCTGTTTGATCCGATAAAACCGGGCTGTTATAGAAAAATGCCAATCCTGGGTGATTTACATGAAGTTCTTCTTCGAAAAGAAGAGTGTAAGCGGCTTGCGAATATCTTAAAACGTCTGGTAAACGGTTCTGCAGCCAGCTTTAACCAGCAGACCAATGTGGATCTGAATAATAAATATGTGGTGCTGGATATTTCTGAATTATCGGGAGATCTGTTGATTGGGATGTTTGTGACTCTGGACTATGTATGGTCACGGACGAAAGAGGACCGAACCAGGGAAAAAGCAATCTTTATTGATGAAGCCTGGAAGCTGTTGTCATCTAATGAACTTGCAGCTGACTACATCCAGGAAATCTATAAAACCATTCGTGCTTATGGCGGGGCGGCAATCAGTGCATCGCAGGATCTTGTAGATTATTATGAGTTAAATGGAGGTAAGATCGGAAGAGGTATTTTAAGCAACGCCAAGACCAAAATCATTTTAAACCTAGAGGTGGCAGAGGCAGAACTGATACAAAAGGAACTGGACTTATCAGAAGCAGAAGTTAATTCCATTGTTCACTTTGAGAGAGGTTGTGGATTAATTTCAACAAATAGTAATAACCTGGTTGTAGAGTTTAAAGCAAGTCAGTTAGAAAAAGATTTGATCACAACAGACAGGAAAGATTTGCAGAAATTAAAAGACCGGGTTCAAAAATATGGAGACTTTGCTTATGGAAACACGGAATAACGTACAAAAGATGTTTTAAAGACGTATTGAATGCAGCATATATGACGCATTCGCATTTGAAAGTGTGATAAATGTCATTAATGACGTATAAAAAGACACTAACAAGACGTATTAGTATGAAAATGGTGAATGTTGTTATAAATGACGCAAAGAAAACGTCCTTTATGCGTCATAGATAAAAGTGATAAAATTTCGGGAGGTATTGAAAAAATGGAAAATAAACAAAGACCTGTCATTGCTGAAACCAGAGAGCTTGTGCAGAAATATCATGTTTTGGAAAAGGCACAGATTTATGATTATTTTGCGTTAGATGGCAGAGATCATTTTGTGGGAAAAGCATTTAAGGCGTTGGAAAAAGAGAGGCAGGTTTTTATTCATCCTGAACTGGAAGTGGTGGCAGCAAGTGAGGAAACAATTGCTGACAAGGATCTGGGAACTATGAATGCAGTCTGGGTACTGCTTGATGTTAGGAAAAAAAAACAGGTGGAGGAACATTTTCCTGCTTCAAAGGAAGAGTATCCAGTGAGGATTGTTTTTTATGGTGAGGGAGAAATCTTTGATATTTTGTACATTTCAGAGGCGGAAGTTACAGTGGTAAACAATCTGTTTTCGCGGAAAAAAATTGACAGTTGCGGACATATTATTGTAGTCGAAAATCCCGATTATATATCGGCTATTCACATAGCGGATGTGATTGGGTATTGTGTTGTGAAAGAAGGTGGGGAAGTCGAGTATTACCGATATAGTCAATGCGGATCAGAAGAATAGCACTGAGCCGTTTGGAAAAATTAAAGGTCAGCTGGATGAGACACAGGCTTTAAGCTGGCGGATGGAGCAGTATATGGCAGAGTCTCGGAATGTTCTTACTTCATGTATCCGTTTAAAATCGGAACTACAATATGATTATTTCACGGAACTGGTGTTAGAAGCTGCAAAAACAGCTGAAAAATTAACAGATAAGCTTCGAAGGCTTACCTTAGAAGTGACAGTTAATCCAGTCCAATACGAAAACTACAAGGCGGAGCTTGTGACCATCCATGGAATTGAGGTGGAATTTTCTGAGGGAATCGTAAAGGTAGCATTACCGCTCCTGATGCCCCATAGAAAAGATTTTTATACGGATTTTTTATATAAACCGCTCCATACGGCACTTCAGAACTGGTGTATGAAGCAGGTGAAAAATGGCATGGAACTACCATCATATGAAGAGTGCCTTGTATGTTTTGTGCATGTGTATAATAAAAAATTGCCTTTAGCGGGACGGGTGCGGGATCATGACAACATTGAAGAGAAGCATGTTCTGGATATCATTTCCAGCTTTTATCTGAAATCGGATAGCGGCCTTTTTGTAGATACCTTTCATATGACCAGGCTGGGTACGGAAGACGGGACTTTTTTATTTGTGATGGAGTCAAGCCGATTTCCAGGTTGGATCCGTGAAAACAGCCAGTCTTTGGATATCGAAAAAGAAGCACTTTAAGAGTAGGAAAATTCGATATATAGAATAGGCATTCAAGCGCCTAAAAAACAAGGTATTTTGGGATATGGGAATCCGGAAAAGATACCCAAGTATTCAACATATAGGGTACAGATTCTTATTGAGTTTGAGTGGGAGGTGGAAATGAAAAAGGAGGATGTGTTGTTAAGACTGATTGCGATTTCAGGGGAATTGCCAGCAGGCCTGGTTGGAGAGATTGTAGGATCAGAAACCTATGCAGCAGCTCTTATTACCAGGTTAAAAAAGGAGCATTATATTTCTGTGAGAAATGCAGGAGGATTTAAGGGATATGTGTTGAGGAGTAAAGGGAAAAGGTATCTTCTGGAGAAGTATGAAGATGACCTTTTCTTTTTTCTTTCCGGATCTGCACAGACCAACCATGTGAAAAGTGAACCGGAGAAGAGGCTGCGGCTTCATCGGATGAGCGAGGTATGGGTCTTTTTTATGAAGATGGGTATTGAGATTTTTCAAAGCCAGAAACCGGATCTGGGAAATGGGTTTGAAAAAAGTGGGAAAAAAGCAGTGTACTATGGCAGTCTGGAATACAAAGAAAATACAGATGCAATTAAAGGCTCCAGAGCATGCGGCGTGCTGCTTACCGGGGAAACAGCTTATGTCGTTTATAACACCATGGCGAAAAGAATGAAGTGGGCCAAGAAAATGGAAACTGCAATGCGAACCTGGACGGAACGCATGCTGTTAATTGGTGGAGGACTACGACAGGCTGATTCGCTTATCTTGGGAGACAACATGGAATTTCTTCTTGTACTATTAAACAGTGATGGCGGTGTTCGAAAAAATCTATATCAGGTAGATGATGTGTACGTGCGCTATTATTATGTTCCGCGGATAGATAACGCAGAGGTTCAGATGGAGCTTTTACTAACTTCCTGGAAACGAGAGAAGCTAAAAAAATTGCTGACAACATTGGTGAAGTACCCAAGGCGCAAACAATACGCCTTAAGTGAGGGCTTTGATAAAGACATGCAGCCAATTTATTTCTGCCATGAATTGGATATGCGCCATTTATGCCGTGTTAAGCAGGAAATTGGCTGGAAACAGCAAGGGACAATCATCTGTATGGATTATCAGGCAAATATACTTAAAGAGTATTTTGGAGAGGAGGTGAGGGTTCGTGAGCTGAATACAGATAAAATAATGGAATTTCTGGCTAAGGGCAAATAGACGCAGCCTATAGCCTAGTCAGGGAGGTGCATTATGTGCAATCCATTTGATACAGGAAGTCCGACGGTAGACCGGATGTGTCGCCTGCAGTTTACTGGGAATGTGATCCCGTCCACCTGGTATCATACGATCAAAAAAGAAACCGCAAAACCCAACTTGAATGCGATTATCATATTGGCAGACATTGTGTACTGGTACAACCGGGCAGTTGTGCGGCTTTAAAAAGAAATTCCAGGCGGACATTTTGCAGAGAAACTATCAGCAGTTAGCGGATCAGTTTGGAATAACCAAGCGTGATGCAGTAAATGCTGTAGTAGAATTGGAAAAGCTGGGAGTGGTAACAAGGGTATTCCGGACCGTCAGCATTAAAGGGCAGCTTTACTCCAATGTGATGTTCCTGGATCTGGATGTAGACGTATTGATTCAGTTAACCTATCCGGAAACATTGGAAAATGCAGCCGTAGGGATATCAGATACCCCCTATCACTTATTTGGGGGACAGCCCCCACCGAAAAAAGTGACAGGGGTCACTAAAATAAGTGAGAGGGTATCCCCGAAACAAGTGACAGCTGTCTCCGATATGGGGGAGACATATACAAAGAATACATACAGAGATTACAACATAGATTTTTCTATTCCTTCGTATCGGGAGGTGGCAGAACAGGTAAAGGAGCAGATTGAGTATGATAACCTGATATTGGATCATCCCCATGACAGCAGGGTTGAAGAAATTTTGGGATTGATTGTGGATGTAATGACTTCAACTGCAGCTGTAATCCGAGTGAACCGGGAGGAAAAACCAGTGAATGTGGTAAAAGCACAATTTCTAAAGCTAAAAAAGGAACATATTGACTTTGTATTGTTCAGCATGGATTCAAATACCACAAAGGCCAGAAATATCCGGGCAGTGCTTCTTACAGTTCTGTATAATTCCGTGAATACCATGTGTAGTTACTACGACAATCTGGTCCAATACCATATGACTGAGGAACTGAGAGGTGAAGAGAGGAAAAAGGATGTTTAAAAAATTTGATAAAAGAAAATTACTGGCAGTTATCTGTGGAGGTGTATTATTAGCAGGATATCTGGGAGGATTTTTAAAAATCCTCCTGGACGATGCAAATGTTGATCTAAATCCCATTCACTGCATGGCGGCAGGATGGACCAGTACCAAAGGCAGGATGTGGATATTATTTTCCATTCTAATTCTCTTATTTCTGATGGCTCTTGTGATTTATCGGGGACGGGTGAATCCACTTCAGGATGAACGCGGCTTTGAATTATCTACCCAGGGTACTTATGGAACTGCGGGATTTATGAGAGATAAGGAACTGGCGGAAATTCTGAGGGCAGATAAAACAATGGATGGTATAAATGGAATCATATTTGGCAGGGAGATTGGAACTGGAAATGTATTGAGCCTTCCGGTGGATTCCAGGCTGAACCGGAATATAGCAGTCTGCGGTTCCCAGGGATCCATGAAATCCAGGGCTTTTGCAAGAGTAATGGCGTTACAGTGCGTGCGCCGCGGTGAGAGTATGTTTATTACAGATCCAAAATCGGAACTATATGAGGATTTATGTGCCTATTTAAAAGAAAACGGGTATGTGGTGAAGCAGTTTAACCTGATTCAGCTGATACACTCTGATGCCTGGAACTGTCTGGCGGAAATTGATGAGGGAGAGCTGATCGACGTATTCTGTGATGTGGTTATCCGAAATACTACAGATAAATTTGATCATTTTTACGACAATGTGGAAATGGATTTATTAAAAGCTCTTTGCCTATACGTATACGAGGAATATCCGCCAGAGAAGAGGACATTTGCAGAAGCCTATATGCTTTTGCTGAATAAAAGTGTAGATATGCTGGATTCCATTTTTGAAAGGCTGCCAACCAATCATCCGGCCAAAGGACCTTACCAGCTGTTTGCAAAAGCAGAAAAAGTAAAGGGAAATGCGGTACTTGGGCTTGGTACCAGGCTGCAGATTTTACAGAATAAACTGGTACAGCAGATTACCAGTCATACAGACATCGACCTCACCCTTCCGGGAAAACAAAAATGTGCGTATTTTTGTATTACGTCGGATCAGGACTCTACCTTTGATATGCTGGCAACCTTGTTCACTTCATTTTTGATCATAAAACTGGTTCGCCTTGCAGACCGGACAGAAGATCGTGTGCTGCCGGTTCCAGTCAGTTTTATACTCGATGAATTTCCAAACATCGGTGTCGTTCCGGATTTTAAAAAGAAGCTGGCAACAGCCAGATCCAGACGGATTGGAATGAGCATTTTATTTCAGAATATTCCCCAGCTTCAGAATCGTTACCCAGACAATCAGTGGGAAGAGATTCTTGGAGGATGCGATTTCTCAATATTCCTTGGGTGTAATGATATGACAACTGCGACTTACTACAGTGACCGGACTGGAGAGATTACGGTATCGGTGGCTTCTGTCCGGAAAAACTTTTATACCATCCGGGCAACGGATTATGTACCGGAATATTCAGAGTCAAAATCCCTTGGAAAAAGACAGCTTCTTCTTCCTGACGAGGTGCTTCGTTATCCCCTAAATCAGGGAATCCTGATTATCCGCGGGCATAATGTATTAAAATTCCAGAAGATGGACTATACCGAGCATGAAGATGCAAAGAATCTCCGGCTGGAAAAAGTAGTGGAACACATACCGGACTGGCACAAAGAATGGGAAAAGGAAAAAGCACAGGAACAGCCTTTTTCATATATGGAGCAGGATGATGAGGTATCTATTTCATTTCCACCTAAATCCAGTATGGATGAAGCGTGTGAAGAACCGCTCGCAGTAGATGCAAAGCCCAAAAGAAAACCAGGCAAAAAAACGGAATCGAAGTTGGGTGTAACAAGAGTAGAAGATTTGTTCGCTAGGAAGGAGGTGGAAGTAGATGACAATTGACCTGTCACAGATCAAAGAGAATTCCATGGTACGGTATGGCTTTAAAATCCTTCTGATGCGGGAATTTGATATCCACATAAACGAGACAGATGTTGGCAGACTCATAGCAGCGGCTGACTGCATTGAAATATATGATTCTATAGAAGAATTCCTGGATAGGAGCGGATGGAAAAAGGATAATCCGGAGTTATGTGCAGAAGCATATCTTTTGGATAATCGGATTTGCCGAAATATTCAAGGAAAGGTGTGGTATTTTTCTAGACTCCGATATGAAAAAAAATGTTTAGAAATTTGAAAATGAAATTTTAAAGAGTATATAAGTTGATGTATATGAAAGCGAAAATATGCATCAACTTATTTTTATGTTATAATTAGGAAATAAAACAGAGGAAATGCTATGTATGATAAATTTTTATTAGCAATTCAGGAGTCAATAATGTATAAGGACTCAGCTTTGTGTAGGTTAAGTCCTGAAATAATGAGAGAATTTAAAGAGCAGTATGAAACGCCTGGACTACAAGAGAAATTGAACGGTCTACAAGATGGCTTGTATAGCTTGAGTCCGAAGACGATAAAGGAAATTAAAGAACGATATGAATCGTTTGACCTACGAGAAGAACAATTGGAGGGAATCATTAATTCTGAAGCGGCTGCTGCGTTTGACAGAAAAGAGGGATACATTTTAACTGTATTTATGTATCTTTTTCTAATGCATAAAAATTTAGAAGCTACTGATTTTTACGATACTCCAAGACTACAAGAATTGTTTGGATACATTAGTGGAGTAAATACTTGTGTTTCTTCTTTATTAATGGATTATGACTTTGATACATATGGAAATCTTAATTTTGAAGATTTTTATATGCCTCACGTACGTCTTTTGAAATATGTTGATTCTATTAATAGAACACAAACTTTTATAAGGAAAGCAAAGATTAAAGGAATAAAATCCGAAAATCTGATTAAGGATTATGATCTGAAATTTTTAGGAACATCATATGCATTTATGGAAATACAGGCGATATTACTGCTTATGGAAATAGGAACTCCCTATTCCCAGATAATACATAAAATTGCCAGACAGATGCTCATTGTATTTAAAGATTTATTAGTGAATGCAAGAATTGAGAAGATTATGATAGATCCAGCAATTGCTGCGAAGGCAAAACGTAGTGGCTTTAAAAAGACTACTGGGATTAAAATCTTTTTTGCTCTGGAAAATATGGATAATTATTGCTTGAGAATTGATTTTCCACATAAAGGTGAAGAATATTTTCATTATAATTTACATGAACCCGGTAGGACAACCGCACTTCCATTAAAACCATTTGAATATCGTGCTTTAGTAAAAAAGTATGGTCTGTTGCCAGAGCTTTTTTTTGAATTTGAAGGAAAGTTTTGGTTCCGAAATAATTTTATAAAAAAACTGCAGTCAAAATATGGTGATGAAAAGCATAGGGAACTTAGAGCAGATTTAGAAAAATTATTTCATGAAAAAGCTCATTATCAAATGTTTAATGGAAGTATAGAACGAAGTGAAATGGAATGTTTTATCGTAGAATTTGGAACTGCATTATTACATATGAATTTTGGTGAGTTCTTGTATGAGGATACAGGACAGAATGATATTGACGAAGAAATGCGAAAAATGAAATTGCAAGAAATAGTATTTGATATAATGATGCAATATTATAATATAAAAGTGATTGAAGAGTTAGATGATTGTGAATTTAAAGAAGAGACGGAAAAGCTGAAATCCAGATTTGTAGAAATATTATTTAAAAGTTTTACGAACGCTCCGAAGGAAATTGGTTCAAAAGAGGAATGCTTTAAGATGGAATTGGAGGATTTACTAGGACTTGTATCCGTATATTGTTTATATTCTTAACTATAAAAGTTGAAAATTTGATTTATTAAGAGATTTTCTGACCAAATATTGGGAAAAGGAGGGGAAAGACATGTTTGAACAATATGTAAGTGAAGAGACAATTTTAAAAGAAATCATGTATTATATAGATACCGATTTCTATAATTATGCTGTCATGATTGATGGTGCATGGGGAAGTGGAAAAACATATTTCGTGAAGCATGTATTATTGAAGAAAATTGAATCTAACGAGAAGAGAGTACTGTATGTATCTTTGTATGGCATTTCAAATATCCAGGAGCTAGGGAAAAAGCTATATTTAGATTTTCTGTTTAAGGATAAAAGTAAACTTGTGACAGAACATTCAGAACTGGTTGAAAATGTAATTGGAACAATGATTGATATTGGGGCTCCCTTTATGGGAAAACTGGGCGATATTGATATAAAAGAAAATTAAAAACATAGTTCAAAATACTGTTAAACATATTTGTCCTATGAAAAATTGTGTTCTGATATTTGATGATCTGGAAAGATGCGATTGTTCCATACAGGATATTCTCGGATATATTAATGGATTTGTTGAACAGGCTGAAATGAAAGTCATTATAATTGCCAATCAAGAAGAACTCAGAAAAAAGGTAGATGCACAGACTCTAGCAATGCAGATTCGTGCAGTTATTGGGAGGGATGAAACACTTGATTTTGCAGAGCCCAGAAACAGACAGCTTACAGAATATCTTAAATCAATGAAAAAAGGTCTGCCTGAAGATGAAAAAATTAAAAAGCTTTCATTAAACGAGGCAAAAGATCGTGTAACTAGATTGTTTTGTATGGAATCAGAATATGAGCGTATTCGAGAAAAAATAATTGGTACTGTATTTCACTATAATCCTGATATCAAAAAAGTTATGAGCAATTTAATTCAAAAAAACTTTACATATAATACAAATAGTAGAAGACAGCTTGAAAAAAATATTAATTATTTGGCTGAAAGTATGGAAGAAGAGAAACATATTAATTTTCGTACCTTCCAATTTTTCTTGCAAAAAATGGATGGATTGTTCCAGGAACTGAATGTTGAGAAATATGAAAATGTAGATTTCATTTACAAAATAATTATTCTGTCATGTTGGGAAAGTTGTATTTTATTTAAAGCAGGAAAACTAAAAACTGATTTGAAAGATGAATATTATAAAGATGGTGGAAAAATCCGGATTCGGTTCATAGAAGATTATATAAAGTATAGCTGGTTAGATGTTGAAAAAGGAAAGAGAGTTTTAAAGAAGTTTGATGTGGAGGAAAGTAGAGTATATTTATTATTAAATGATCCTATTAATTTGTTACAAAAAGATTGGTATAAGGCAGATAATGACGAGTTTATCCTTGATAATATGGGGGCTGTAATAGAAAAAGCTCGAGATGGAGAATACGATATTGGTTCTTTTGATCGAATTATACAGATATTTTTGCAAATTCACGCTGCAGGTTTTGATATTAAATATGTAGATCAATTAATTCAAGCAATGTGTGAAGGAATTAAAGAGAAAAGAGCAACTGGAAATTTGGATTGTATAGGTACAATGTCTTGGGAAGGAAAGAAAATTGAACTATTATACAATAACTGTATTCAAAAAATTAAAGACGTATATGAAAAATCCATGGAGAAGAAATCAGAAGATGATTTGAATATTTTTTTGGAAGAGGAGGATTGGGCACAAAAAATATATGAGTACTGTTATGCTGCAAAACATCCTCAAAAACAGGAGGATTATTCGAAAAAATTATCTCCATTTCTTAAGGCATTAGATGTGAAGATACTTATTGAAAAGCTTAGAAATTCGAATGGAGAAAATTTGCAAAAATTTGCTTCTGTTCTTCGTTTAGTATATCCACTAGAATATAATTCAAATGCTTTTTTTGAAGATAACGAAGAAAGAAAAAAATTATGTCTTGCAATGAAATATTGCAAAGAAAATGAAACACAGTTGATTAGAAAATTTCAGTATCAGATAATTGAAGAACACCTTTTGAAATTTACAGATTTTGAAGAAGGTACAAAAGAATAGCAGTATTAATAAAGCGGCAATTTTGTGAATGAATAATTGGTTCACAATATATTTTTCGAGGAATACAAAAATGGGAAGATTGAGATGTTTTTCAGTTGATATTATTTTACGGTATAACAGTAGAGACTTGAATGGTAACGAAGAAGATTCCTCCGAATTTATAATGGGGGTAAAAGAGAACATTTTTTGGAAGAAAACTTATACCATAAATGAGTCATTGGAAGATTATCCAGGAAATAGCATAATAGCTCAAGAGGAAATGCAATTCTGTTTAAGCTGTGGCTGGCAGAATGAAGAGAGAACATTACCGGAAAATTATTTTTCTTTAAGGGTAGAAAATATTGTAGCGCATGAAGAAAAGGAAGCCTGGGGAAAAATTGAAAATAGTTTATTGGATATATGCAGAACGCTTAGTCTTCAGTTGAATATACATAATTGCAATAAACAAAGTTTTCAGCCAAGGGTGCAATGGGAGAATGATAGTATAAATTGGAGCGCTAAACCGTATGAACCATATGAAAACTTACTGGATAAGTTAAGTGAGCCTGTGGAATACGTAGATCAGAATGGAATGAAACATATTTGCATTCAGGTTCAATCTAAAATAGGAATGAAAGTAAGCACGTCCTGTATACTATATGGATATTTGAAAAAGAATGAGTTCTTATCTCTATTGAATTTGGAAATAGATGAAAAAATGAAATTTCTTATTGAGGAATATTTTATTGCACTTGGTTCCGAGAATATGACCAGCAAATTTTTCCATTTATTTGCTATTATTGAATTCATAGAAAAAGAATATGCTGGATTGGCTGGTGCTAATAAATTGCTCTCTGCTGAGAATGTGAATGAAATGCTACAGGAAATTAAAGGAAAACTTGATTCTGAGGCTGATAAATCCAAACAAATTTTGAGTACACTAAAGGGAAATTTGAACAGAATGACGGATATTGGACGTGCACAAAAACTAGCAAATATATTGAATAGGATGAAAATATGTAATCTTCAGGAGTGCGGTAATGAATTAGCAATCAATAAAGGAAGTATGCAAAAGTTAATTGATTTGAGAAATCACTATTTTCATGGTGATTCTGGAAAAGAAAATGAAAAACTTTTAAAAATAGATATTGCAGTGGCAGAATTGATGGAAATATGCCTCCGGGTGATCCAATACAAAATTTCGGATATTCAGATGCAAAATGAAATAAATGAGTAACTAAGATTTAGAGATGTATAGTTAATATTGAAGGAACATAGAGGAAAGACAAGTATGATTAATATTAATAACAAACCATGGAGTAAATTAAGATCTACTGATATTCAAAAATTTTTATCTGGAACTGAAGATGAAAACTTTTTCTTTGAATTTAAAGCTGATGAGGAAACTCCGGCAAAATTAGTAAAAGAAATATCTGCATTTGCAAATACATATGCATTGAGAAGTGCCTATGATATTATCGTTACAAAAGATGGTGATAAAGAAAAATTCATGGTTATCCTTAATACGTTGACAAATCTCTATGAAGCATCAAAGCCGGAAATCTTTGAGAAAAACTGGAGCAACGAGAAGTTTGCACCGCTTGTCTATTTGCATGGCCTTTTCTACCACACTATCGATGATGAAAAAGTAGCTCGTGCCAGACAGAAAATGAATCAAATTCTAGATGGCAGTGTTACCGCAAGTCAAGATTTCGTTAATTATGTGCGCAAGGAACCTGCACAGCACATGATTAAAGGCACAAAGGCAATTGATCTTTATAAAGTTGATGTTGAACAATTGAGGAAAGAGATAAAGGTTGCTACGTATAAGGCGATTGAGATTAATGACTTGAAGGAATACATCGCGCAAGCTCTTGAGCAGATGCTTAATAGAAACTGTACCAGAACTAAATTTTCAGAGCGTTTCAAACGTATTATTGATTCCTATAATGCAGGTGGCACTGAAAATGAGGATTATTATGAGCAACTTGTTAAGCTCCTTGAAGAACTTCGTCAGGAAGACAATCGAGCCAATACCGAAGGTCTAACTGAAGAAGAACTGGAAATTTACGATTTGCTGATTGCCGGAAAAAAATTAACACAGGCTGAAGAGCAAAAAGTAAAACTCTCTGCGAAAAATCTCTATAAAAAATTGATAGATAATCGCAGTAGCCTTCTTGTTGTCGATTGGTACAAAGATGAACAGCCTCGTGCAAAGCTGAAATATGAGGTTGAATTATCATTAAATGATGATTTGCCGGAAAGCTATGATAAAGCAATATTCGATTCCAAGGTATCTCTGCTCATGAACCACTTTGTGGACATGGCGGTTCAAGGATATGGTTGGATTGGTGCTGCATAAGGAGGTGTTTCAGTAAGTGAAAGCAAAAAAATGGCTTACCATTATTACACTGTGTGTGTCGATTTTTTCTCTCAGCGTAGCATGTATAATTGGAAAAGACAGTAATTGTATTTCTTATGATGTTTCAATGGCATTGCTTGGAAGTGCTGTGCTTGGATTTATAATGTCGCTTACAGAATATTATGTAGAGAAGCGAAAGGCAATGGAAGAGTTTTGGTTACAGTCAAACAAGATTTTGAAAGAATTACGTAAAATCAAATATCTAGAACTCGATGCACCAGTAGAATTAATTAAGGATGCATTATTAGAAGAACAAGCAAATGATTGGAATGCAAAATTCCCATTACTTATAGATGATTCTGGTATTACGCATAAAGCAAAAAGCACTTTGATTTCGTGGTTTGAAGAGAATATACAAATGTCATTCAATGAGAATTCGGACATTGAGGCTGAACTAGAGAAATACTATAGCGCTTCCTTAAAAACCTATAAAGATACATTTTTAAGGTGCATGAGGTCTTATCAAGATGCTTCTTCAATTGATTTAGGATTGATCGATAATGCATATGGAAATCTAGATTTTATAATATCAAATCATTCAATTCGAGAATATGCTTACAATGATATCTTTGATAAAATGAGAAAGTTTGTTTATCAATTCAGAGAAGAGGCATATCACTTTAATTTGCTAAATGATGGGAAAGGAAATTTTGCTGTATGCGCATCCAAGGTTGTAGATTTGAATAAGTTATTCTTTGCAACTAAAGATGTGGAAGCTCATGGCTATGTCAATACATTAGTATATCAAACAGCATTTGATGAGATAGAATCCGAATTGGAAAAGTTCAGATGTCAAATATATAAGGCAAAGTATGTTCCTGTTAAAGCCAGTCCAATCTCAGGAATGATGCGATATTTTGGAGAGGATTCCGAAACGAAAGGTACAGATGAATAATAAAATGACCACACTGGAGTAAGTCTATACTCTAGTGTGATCATTCTTATTTTTGAGTTCCGTTGGAAGGCTTTGCTTAGAAATTAATCTTTGTTTTCGTTTACCTTATTTCAACAAAAATGCAACCTGTATGAAATTGCAGACGAATTGTCTATGATATAAAATAATAATTGTGAAAAAGTGATTTGCATAATTGTAAGTCACTTTTTTAATTTTTCAAAATCCTATTGACACAGAAAAAATCAAATTGCTACATTGGAGCTGCAACAGGAAACGATTTCAAAAACGGAGGGTTTGCAATGAGAAAAGCAAAAAAATGTAACATAGGGAAGCAGAAATTAACAATGGTTTGGCTGGCACTGGTGGTTTTATTCCTTGGGAGCTTTATAAGACCAGTGGGTGTCCAGGCTGCAAAAATGAAACTGAACAAATCGGCGGTCACCATCAATCGGGGAGCTTCCACGTCGCTGAAGGTATCAGGAAGCAAAAAGAAAGTAAAATG